>LFIK01000052.1_pt1 | contig 70378 bp, 67 predicted proteins | sample 643401 | NCBI WGS metagenome assembly LFIK01 (sample SAMN03777447, study PRJNA286221) | soda lake metagenome | biome: soda lake; feature: Kulunda steppe; material: water; isolation source: sample T5-Br brine of Lake Tanatar-5 | place: Russia: Kulunda steppe | collected 2010-07
AGGTCCCGCTAACGCCTTACGCCGAGGCTGTCACCAAGGGTCGTAGCGCGACACGCGCCCGCAGTCGCTGCGCCAGCAGGAACATTCCGCCGATCTTGCGGTGCAGGAACAGCAAATCCGCAGGCGGCACGTGCCAGAAATCACGCGACTCGCCCAACTCGCGACCCGCTTGTGCCAGATCCGCGATCAGCGTCGACGTGCCGAAATCATAGGCACTTTCCATCCGCAACGGCGCGCTGGCCCGCAGTGCCAGCCCCACGATCAGGTCGCGCCGTGCCTCGGGCATCTGGCCGCAGAAATAGCCAAGCGCCTGCATCCCGGTTGCAAGCGTGCTGCGATCCTCGGCCAGAAGCGCCTGCTGCAAAGTGCGGTAGCGCGACGCCACTTGCGGGGGGATATCGCGCGTCGCACCGAAATCCAGCAGCACGATCCGCCCATCCGGGGCCACCCGGTAGTTGGCGAAATTGGGGTCGGTCTGCATCTGGCCGAATTCGTAGATCTCGCGCAGCGTCAGGTCGATCAGCCGCGCCACGGCGGTGTCGCGCAGATCCTGCGGGGCGTTCTGCAAGCTGTCGATGGGCGCGCTCTCGACGAAATCCATCGCCAGCACGCGGCGCGTCGTCAACGCGGCGCACAGGCCCGGCACGCGAAACGCATCATCCCCGGCCAGATGCGCGGCAAAAGCCTGCAGCGCTTGCGCCTCGCGCAAGTAATCGGCCTCATCGTGCAGTTGCGCGCGTGCATCCTCCAGAAGCCGGTCGATCCGCATTCCCGGTGGCAAAACTCCCGGCACGCGCATCAGCCGCCCCAGTGTCGCAATGTCGCTGTCAATGCTCGCCGCGACGCCCGGAAACTGCACTTTGACGGCCAGCACCCGCCCGTCATGCAACTCGGCCCGGTGCACCTGCCCGATCGACGCCGCCGCGATCGGGCGAACATCGAATCGGCGGAACTTCCGCTGCCAGCCAGTGCCCCATTCCGCGTTCAGCACGTCGCGCAACTGCCGGGGCGGCATGGCTGGCGCATTGGCTTGCAACTGCGCGAGAATACCGGTCACCTCAGGCGGCAGGATGCTGCCGCTCTCCATCGATAGCATCTGGCCCAGCTTCATCGCCGCGCCGCGCAGATGCGCAAGCCCGCCCGCAAGGCGCATGGCATTGGCCGGGTTCAGCGCGGCCTGTGCGAGATCCGGCCGCCGACCGCGCAGAATATCCCCCATCGCCGCGCCCAGCGAAGCCCCGAGGATCCCGCCCGCTACACCGCCCATCCGCATGTTGCGCGCAAACGCGCGTTGCGGGACAGGACGGGGGGTGTCGGGCATCTGGTCCATGGGCGCAGAAATGGCCCGCGTCCGGGAAAAGTCGAGCGCTCAGCGCGCTGCTTCGGGGTAATCGCTGACCAGCAGGCGCCAAGGGGTGGCGTCCTCGATAACGTCAGAGAAGCGCGGCAATTCGGGGTCGAAACGGTTGTCATGTACATCATCATTGACGGTGCTGACCTCTCCCACCAGACAATCAGCGCCCTCGGCCCAGAAGGCGTGCCAGTCGCCGGGCCGAAGCGTCACGCTCTCGCCGGACGCAAGCCGCAGCAATCCGCCCGCCGGAAGCTGCCGCGCAATTCCGTCGCAGATCACTTCGACCGGCGCGGAGAGGTCACGCGCGCCGTCTGGGTCCGAGGCGAACAACTCAAGCACCAGCGCACCGCCTGCGCGGTTGATGATGTCCTCGGTCTTGCGGAAATGCCGATGCATCGGGCAGTGCTGGCCGTCGCGCAGCACGATGACCTTCTCGCAATAGACCATGCCCGCCCCGGCAGCGAGTTCCGGCAACGTCCCGTTGCGCAGCGTGAATAGCACCAGCCCCTTCCTCGCAAAGTCGCCCGAATCGAAATCCGTTAGATCCCAGCCAAGCTGCCGCGCGCGGATCTCGGCGTAATCGGGTGCGTGCATTGCCTCGGGCGGCAGATGCGCAAAGGGTGGAAGGGCGAATCCGTGGCTGCGCAGAAAGACGTCAGCCTCTTCCAGGACCGTGTTGATCTGCGAACGCTTCATTGCATTCTCCTGCGCGCTGCCCTGCATCAACGGGTCTGCATCCAACGATCGGGTAGTTTTGCCCGGTCCGCAAAAAAATAACCCCCACCAACTGGCGGGGGTGAAATCTGGCGCGGTTGACGGGGCTCGAACCCGCGACCCCCGGCGTGACAGGCCGGTACTCTAACCAACTGAGCTACAACCGCGCGTGACGTGGGGAGTAGTCGCTCGCGCCCGGCCCGTCAAGCCCAAAGCGTGTGCGCCGGGCGCCAAATCAGCCAGCGCGGCGCCGCCTGCGCCCTTGCATCGCAAGCCAGATCAGCAAGGCCAGGTACAGCAGGTTGGCGACCACCAGCGCCGCCCAGGTCCACAGCGCCAGCGCACCGGCAAATGCGGTCCCGGCGATCAGCACCCAGACCGTGTTGCGCCGATCAATCTGCACTGCCTTGAGCGACGGCGTCTGCAGCCGCGACACCATCAGAAGGCCCACACCACCCAGATAGAGCGCCACGAGAAGCGGCGCCTTTGTCGTATCGACCAACTCGGACAGCCCCAGAAAGACCGGAAGAAGTCCCAACATCGCCCCCGCAGGGGCCGGCACACCGACGAAATGTCGTTTCGCCCGACCGCCGGGGGCGGCCCGATTGATGTTGAAGCGCGCCAGACGCAGGCAGGTGCAGACCGCATAGATCAGCACGAAGATCCAGCCGACACCGGCCATCGGCCCGGCGAGTGCATAACCGAAAACCAGCACGCCCGGCGCGACCCCGAAACTCACGAAATCCGAAAAACTGTCCAGCTCGGCCCCGAAAGAGGTCGCAGCATCGAGCTTGCGCGCCAGAAGCCCATCAATCCCGTCCAGAACAGCCGCGATGATGATCAGCGCCGCTGCGACTTCGAAACGCGCGTCAAAGGTGAAGCGGATCGCGCTCAGCCCCGCGCAGAGCCCGAGAATGGTGACCAGATTGGGCACCAGATGCAAAAGCGAGAAGCGCTCGCGCGCCACCTCAGATCGCCTCGGCCAGCCGCCGCGACTCGGCGCTCGTCACATCGGCGATCACCGTCTCGCCCGAGATCATCCCCTGCCCCAGGGCAACAAGCGACTCGACCCCTTCGGGCAGATACACATCCACGCGGCTGCCGAAACGGATCATCCCGAACCGCGCCCCCGTGGCCAGCTGGTCACCTTCGGCGACATCGCACAGGATCCGCCGCGCGACCAGGCCGGCGATCTGCACAACACCAACCTGCCGCCCGTCCGCCATCTTCAGCACCAGACCGTTGCGCTCGTTATCTGCACTCGCCTTGTCCAGCGACGCGTTGAGGAACTTGCCGGGGCGGTAGGCGATGCGGGTCACCTCGCCCGCGACCGGGGCGCGATTCACATGGCAGTCGAACACGTTCATGAAGACCGAAACGCGGGTTAGGGGCGCGTCGCCCATCTCCAGCTCGGCGGGCGGCACGGCCGCCTCTATCATCGAGATCACGCCATCGGCGGGGCTGACCAGCAGCCCATCGCGCATTGGGACATGGCGGACCGGATCACGGAAGAAATAGTAACACCAGACCGTCAGCCCGACACCGATCCAGCCCAGCGGCTGCCACACCATGAACAAAAGCAGGGTCACGACAGCAAAGACCGCGATGAAGCGGTACCCCTCGCGATGGAGGGGTTTCACGACGGTCGATAGCATGTCGGCTGCCATGCATGTCTCCTTCCGGGGTCAGAGGGGCGGGATATCACCCGCAGCGCGTTGGGCATGGAAGCTGGCCACGAAACTGTCAAGCGCACCCGCGACAATCGCCGCGCGCAGCCCGTCCATCAGCCGCTGATAGTAGCGCAGATTATGCCAGGTCAGCAGCATCGAACCGATGATTTCATCGGCCCGGATGACATGGTGCAGATAGGCGCGGGAATAGCCCGTGCAGGCCGGGCAGTCACACCCCTCCTCCAACGGGCGAGGGTCGTCGCGGTGACGGGCGTTGCGCAGGTTCACCGGGCCGCGTGCGGTCCAGCCCTGCCCCGTCCGCCCCGAACGCGACGGTAGCACGCAATCGAACATGTCCACACCACGTTGCACGGCACCGACGATGTCATCGGGCTTGCCCACACCCATCAGATAGCGGGGCTTGTCTTCGGGCAGCATGTCGGTGGCATAGTCCAGAACCTCGAACATGACGTCCTGCCCCTCGCCTACAGCGAGCCCGCCCAGCGCATAGCCGTCGAAACCGATCTCGCGCAGCCGCGCCGCGCTCTCGGCGCGCAGATGCGGATAGACCGAGCCTTGCTGGATCCCAAACAGCGCATGCCCGGGCCGATCGCCAAAAGCCACGCGCGAACGTTCGGCCCAGCGCATCGACAGCTCCATCGAGGACCGCGCCACCTCTTCGGTCGCGGGGAAGGGGGTGCATTCATCGAAACTCATGACGATATCCGAGCCCAGCAGGCGTTGAATTTCCATCGAGCGTTCGGGGCTGAGCATGTGGCGCGAGCCGTCGATATGGCTGGCGAAGCGCACCCCCTCCTCGGTCATCTTTCGCAGCGCTGCCAGCGACATGACCTGAAATCCGCCGGAATCTGTCAGGATGGGCCTGTCCCAGTTCATGAAGCGGTGCAGCCCACCAAGCGCCGCGATTCGCTCGGCCGTGGGGCGCAGCATCAGGTGATAGGTATTGCCCAAAAGGATATCCGCGCCAGTCTCGCGCACGGAAGCAGGCAGCATCGCCTTGACTGTTGCGGCCGTTCCCACCGGCATGAAGGCCGGCGTCCGGATCTCGCCCCTCGGCGTGGCAATGACGCCCTGCCGCGCCCGCCCGTCATGTGCCGTGATGTCGAAACGAAACCCCATCTCCGCCCTTTCGCGCAAAACACCCGGCAAGCCAAGCCCATCAACGGCACAAGACCTCGTTCTGCATTTTCTTGCCGGAAATACTCCCGCACCCCCTGAGAATATGGCGCAATTCCAGAAGCGCGCGCCACGCGCCCGGCGCCGCCAAGGCCTTACCGGTTGCGCCTGAGATAGACGTAATAGGCGCCCGCCCCGCCATGGCGGGCATGTGCCTCGCGAATCTCCAGGACCGCCGGGGCGAGGGGCGCCATGCGCAACCAGCGCGGGACATCCTGCTTCAATGCGCCGGGGCGCCGGGGGATCGGGCCGTCATTGTCTGTGTTGCGACCCTTGCCGGTGATGACCAGGACCAGCCGCAGCCCCTGTTGCTGTGCCCGCAGAATGAAACTGTTTAGCGCCCCATGTGCCTGCGCCAGCGTCATGCCGTGCAAATCGATCCGAGCCTCGGGCACCAGCTTTCCACGCAGCATCCGCTGGAACCGGCGCTTGTCCATCTGCATCGGAGCTGATGCCAGCGCGTCGCCCAGCGGGCGCGCGAGATCATGCGCCGGGGGGGATGATGGCGGGGTCGGGCGGAAGATCCGTGCAGCGGGAAGCGATGTGTCAGATCCTGGCGGGGTGGCTGCGGGGGCGCTGTCTTCGGGGTCATCGACCTTCAGCGAAGCTCCGGACGCAAGGGGCCGTGTGGTGCGTGCCACGCGGCCCCAGATTTCTCGGTCCGCGTCGGTCAGACGCCGTTTGCGGGTCATTCCCCGGTGGCCACCAGCTTCCAGTTTGGGCTGTCCGACGTCATGTCGCGCGCGAAGGTCCAGACATCTCTCTGACGCTTGATGGCGTTGGGATCGCCTTCGACGATCTCTCCCGTATCGGCCTTGCGCACCGCCGAGGTCAACTCGCCCACGAATTTGACCGTGACCTCGCCTTCCTTCGTGTCTTCGTCGAAGGTGGCCTCGACCAGTTCGATCTCGCGCAATCCGACAAAGGTCGCCTCAACGCGCAGCCCTTCGCGCTCGCGCAGTTGCACCACCTCGTCGAAGCTGTTGAAAACATCGCGCGACAGGAAGGGGAGCACAGAATCGAGGTCAGAGGATTCGAACGCCATCAGGATCATCTCATACGCACCGCGCGCGCCTTGCAGGAACTCATCCACGCTGAAGGACGGATCGAGCGATTTCATGCGTGCGAGGGCCTTGGCGGAATCTGACCCCTCGGGCACATGATCGGTTATGTCCGTGTCAGGTCCGCCCTCGATCACCTCGAAGCGCGGTTTGTTGGCGGTCTGTTCAGTGTCACCCCGGCGCGGCAGCGTGTTCTGTTCGAACCCGTCACGAGATCCAAGGACAGCGCGCAGCCGCAAGATCAGGAAGACGGCTATACCGGCAAGAATGAGTAGCTGGATCACGGCAGGTTCCATTCGTATCCTCGGTCCCGGGTTGGCAGTTCGGGTCAGATGCTTATGTAAGGGCGCAGGCGGGGCGAGTCCACCTCATGCGACAGGCAGGAAGCAGGGAAAGCGGAAGTTATGTGGATTTTGCTGGCCATCCTCGCTGTCCCGATCATCGAGATCGCGCTTTTCGTGCAGCTCGGGCCCCAGATCGGTGTCGCTGGCACGCTGATCGAGGTTCTGGTGTCTGCAGCGCTTGGCATCGTCCTGATGCGCCTGGAACCGCAGCGCAATACCGCGGAACTGCGCGCCGCCCTGGCACGCGATCAGAGCCCGGCCAGCCCGCTGGGTCATTCTGCCCTGCGGCTGCTTGGCGCGGTGCTCATTGTCCTGCCCGGGTTTTTCACTGACGCGCTTGGTCTGTTGATGTTGTTGCCCCCGCTGAGAACGCTGCTTCTGGGCACGCTGATCGCACGGCTGAGAACGGCGCAGGCGCGCGACTCCGCAACCATCATCGAGGGCGCGTACGAGGTCCATAACGATGACGTCCCGCCTACGCCGCGCGACCGGATCGAGGGCGACGTGCCGCAGCGCCCCGAAAAGCGGGATTGAGCGCGTTATCCTGCGCTGATAAACACCCGCGCAAGATGCCGATCAAAATAATGACAGGAGTCAGAGATGACGGATACCGACCAGCAGGGCAACGGCGCTGCCGCCGCTGCTACCCCTCCGAAGGTGAACATGCGCATCCTCGCGCAGTACATGCGCGATCTGTCCTTCGAGAATGTCGCCGCTCAGAAGAAGATCCAGGGCGGGAATGTGCAGCCCGATATTCAGGTGCAGGTCAGCCTCGACGCCAACAAGCGCGAAGCGGAAAACCAGTACGAGGTCGGGACAAAATACAAGATTACCTCGAAGAATAAGTCGGACGAACAGACCCTGTTCCTGATCGAGCTGGATTATGTCGGCCTGTTCCTGATCGAGGGTGTGCCGCAGGAACAACTGCATCCGTTCCTGCTGATCGAATGTCCGCGCATGATCTTCCCCTTCGCGCGCAGGATCATCTCGGACGTGACCAGAGATGGCGGCTTCCCGCCGCTGAACCTCGACACCGTCGACTTCCTTGCGCTCTACAAGCAGGAACTGCAGCGTCAGGCCGCGTTGAAGGCGCAACATGGCGCGACACCCGCAACGAACTGAGCCGTCTTGACAGTTTTTCGAAAGCGCCCGGCCATGCCGGGCGTTGTCATTTTCGGCTGTAACTTTGCCAAATCGCCTTTTCGCCCAGTGAAGCGATAAACGCGTCATGCGCCTGGCGCTCGGCCTCGGTCAGCCGAGAGGGCAGTGCAGCCGGGCGACGCGGAAGCGGCGCGCGCGGCATCTGGCCGCCCGTGTCAGAGCTTTCGGATGATGTCGCGAGGGCAAAGTCCGGTTGTTGGCCGCCCAGCAGTTCCAGATAGACCTCGGCGAGGATCTCGCTGTCCAGCAGCGCGCCATGTTTGGTGCGCGCGGAATTGTCGATCCCGAACCGGCGGCACAGCGCATCGAGCGAGGCGGGCGCACCGGGGAATTTCTTGCGCGCGAGGCTGAGCGTATCGAACGCCTGTTCAGGGCCGAGTTGCGGCTTGGCGGCCCAATCCAATTCTGCGTTGAGAAATTTCATGTCGAATGCCGCGTTATGGATCACCAGGCGGTCACCTGCGATGAAGTCGAGGAAGGCATCGGCGATCTCGGCGAAGACCGGCTTGTCGTTCAGAAACTCCTCGCTCAGCCCGTGCACCTCGAACGCGCCCTGGGGCATGTCACGCTGGGGATTGATATACTGATGATAGCTGCGCCCCGTGGGCATCAGATTGACAAGCTCGACCGCACCAATCTCGACGATCCGATGACCCTCGGCCGGCTCGAACCCTGTCGTCTCGGTGTCCAGCACAAGCTCACGCATCTTTCGCCCCCAATTTTTCCACCATATTTTGCACTGCGCGGCGCGTGGTGTCCATATCCAGTGTCTCGATCACGAAATCGGCGCGCGCCCGTTTCTCGGCATCCGGCACTTGGCGGGCAAGGATGCGGTCGAGATGTGCTCGCGTCATGCCCGGGCGCGACAGGACGCGGGCGCACTGGGTCTCGGGTGGCACCGTGACGACGAGAACACCGTCGAGCTGTGCCTCGGCCCCTGTCTCGAACAGAAGCGGAATGTCGAGAACAACCAGCGGCGCATCGGTTCGATCGATGAACGCCATGCGATCCTGTGCCACCAACGGGTGGATCACGCCCTCGAGACGTTGCAGCGCGGTTTCGTCCTGCGCGATCCAGGATTTGAGCACCGCGCGGTCGATGCCATTAGGTCCGACAGCCTCTGGACACAACGCCGTGACAGGTTCAATGGCAGCACCGCCTGGTGCATACAGGCGATGCACCGCGGCATCCGCATCCCAAACCGGAACACCCAAATCGCGGAAGAAACCCGCCGTGGTGGTCTTGCCCATGCCAATGGAGCCGGTCAGGCCCAGACAATAAGGCCTCACGCTTGCAACACTGCGCGGCGCAGTGCCTCGGTAACCTCTGGTGTATGCCCGAACCAGCGCGCAAAGCCTGGAACAGCCTGATGCAAGAGCATGCCCAGCCCATCGACCACGACGCAGCCCTGGGCACGTGCATCACGCAGCAACGCCGTCTCAAGCGGGGCGTAGACCAGATCGGTGACGATCATGCCGACTTGCAATGCCGATGCCGGGAAGTCTAGCGGTGGCTCACCCGTCATCCCAAGCGATGTGGTGTTCACGACCAACCGGGCGCCAGAAGCGCCCCGGACGCGGTCCGCCCAGTCGATGACCGTTATAGGGCAGTCCGGTAGATCTCTGGCAACAGCCTCGGCCCGCGCGCGGGTCCGATTGGCAAGACGTATTTCCAACACTCCAGCATCGGCAAGCGCAACAAGGACAGCACGCGCGGCACCACCGGCGCCAAGCACAAGCGCAGGTTCCGTTCGGGTATCATCGAAGGGCGCGCCAGCCCGCAGATTCTCGATAAAGCCGTATCCGTCTGTATTGTCGGCCAGAATCCGGCCTGCGATGAAGGTGAGTGTGTTGGCGGCACCGATGGTCCGGGCGGCAGGGCTGGCCTCATCCGCCAAGGCGAGCGCGGCCTCCTTGTGCGGTATGGTGACATTGGCACCGACAAAGCCAAGTTGCGGCAGGGAGTGAAGCGCCAATGACAGATCGTCGGGCTCGACATGCAACGGCACGTAATGCCCCGAAATACCGTAGTCCCGCAGCCACGTGCCGTGCAGGACAGGCGAACGGCTATGCGCGACCGGGCAACCAATGACACCAGCGAGAGGAACCTTTTTCATCCGTCAATCTCTCCGCGCAGAACGAGGTAATTCAGCAACTCCAGAAGCGGCAGGCCGAGGATGGTGAAGTAATCGCCCTGTATCTGCGCGAACAGGCGCGCGCCTTCCGCTTCAAGCTGGTAGGCCCCGACACAAGCACCAATGGCGGGCCAGTTCCGCGACAGATATGCCTCGAGGTAGTCATCCGAAAACGAGCGTATGGCCAACCGCGCAACGCCGACATGTCGCCACACCGGTTCCCCATCGGAATAGAGGACCGCGGCCGAGAACAGACGATGTGTCTGTCCACGCAAAGCGCGAAGCTGCTCGCGCGCATCGTCCACCGTGACAGGTTTTTCCAGAACCTGATCCCGCAGCGCCAGCACCTGATCGCAGCCAAGCACCAGTCGGCCCGGTATACGCCCGGCAACCTTGCGCGCCTTCGCCTCTGCCAGCGCATCGGCGAGGTCTCTAGGGGGTGCGCCCTCGGCGGAAAGCGCCTGGCGGAGTGCCGACTCATCGACGCGCGGAGGGCTGACCTCAAAGGCGAGACCGACTTGTTTCAGCATCTGCCGGCGGATGGAAGAGGTCGAGGCGAGGACAAGTGCCATGTGGACAAGCCTGTGGCAAAACCGTGAAGAGGGGCAAGGACAATTCGCGAGAATGCACCGTCCCGGTTTCTGCTGGCATGACCGAACAGTCCGTGCAAGGGGTCCAAGCCTCTTCATCAACAGCGGACAACGCCTTCGACAGTCTTGCACAGAGTGGGGACAGGATTGTTCCTCCAATCTCATTTTCCCGATACGTTCTGTATTTTATTCATATTTATCAGTGTTTTGATTATTTCCATGACCAGTGAGAAAATAGGCAAGGATGTGGATAACTCTGTGGGCGAGAAAACAATCCCCATATCCACAACGCTCTACATAATCATCATTTCTTCTCTTTCTCTTCTTGAGTAAGAGAGAACAACTCAGACCGAGGCCCCCAATGCTTGCGGACTACTATCTCTGGATCAAGGCGCTGCATATCATGGCAGTGATCAGCTGGATGGCTGGCCTGTTCTACCTGCCACGGCTGTTTGTCTATCACGTCGAACGAAGCGCGGTTGAGGGGATCGCGCCGATCTTCGAGACAATGGAGGAAAAGCTCCTGCGGGTCATCATGAACCCGGCGATGATCGTGGCTTGGGCAAGCGGATTGGCCATGGTGGCGATACCGGGCGTGGTGATGTGGGATGCGATCTGGCCCTGGGCGAAACTCGCAGCGCTGGTTGGAATGACTTGGTTCCATATGTGGTGCGCAAGGCGGCGGCGGATCTTCGCACAGGGCGAGAATACGCTAAGCGGGCGCGACTACCGGATGATGAATGAAGTTCCGACCGTGCTGATGGTCGTCATTGTTCTGTCGGTCGTCGTGAAATTCTAGCCGCGATTGACTTTGCAGCCGAAGGCGCGTAACCGGAGTCAGCACTGCCGTCCGGCAGTATGCGCCTCACCCCATAGAAAAGCGCAACCCGCGATGCTGCGGGCAAACAGGATTTCCGGATGTCCGACACCATAATCGAAGACCGTAACGAAACCTCTGACCCCGGGGAGCAGGAGATCGCGGGAAAGCTGCATCTGGCCGAGTTGAAGGCGAAGAGCCCGTCGGACCTGCTGCAGATGGCCGAGGATCTCGAGATCGAGAATGCCTCGACCATGCGCAAGGGCGAGATGATGTTCTCGATCCTGAAAGAGCGCGCGGAAGACGGCTGGACCGTGTTTGGTGAAGGCGTTCTGGAAGTGTTGCAGGATGGCTTCGGCTTTCTGCGTGCGCCAGAGGCGAATTACCTGCCTGGGCCCGATGACATCTACGTGTCGCCCGACATGATCCGCCAATACGCGCTGCGCACGGGCGACACGGTCGAGGGGGAAATCCAGGCACCCGCCGAAAACGAGCGCTATTTCGCGATCACCAGCGTCACGCAGATCAATTTCGACCAGCCGGAGCGCGCTCGGCACAAGGTGCATTTCGACAACCTGACACCGCTTTTCCCCGATCAACGGCTGTGGATGGAGACGAAGGAGCAGACGAAGGACAAATCTGCGCGGATCATCGATATTGCCACACCTCTTGGGAAGGGACAGCGCGCGCTGATCGTGGCGCCGCCCCGTGTCGGCAAGACCGTGCTGTTGCAGAACATCGCCCACAGCATCGAGAAGAACCACCCCGAATGCTATCTGATCGTATTGCTGATTGATGAGCGGCCGGAGGAAGTCACCGACATGCAGCGCTCGGTGAAGGGAGAGGTTATCGCTTCGACATTTGACGAGCCTGCGACACGGCATGTTGCAGTGTCCGAAATGGTGATCGAGAAGGCCAAGCGGCTTGTCGAGCACAAGCGCGACGTGGTCATCCTGCTTGATTCGATCACGCGTCTGGGCCGGGCCTTCAACACGGTGGTGCCAAGCTCGGGCAAGGTGTTGACGGGCGGTGTGGACGCCAATGCGCTGCAACGGCCCAAGCGCTTCTTCGGTGCGGCGCGGAATATCGAAGAGGGCGGGTCGCTGACCATCATCGCGACAGCACTGGTCGATACCGGCTCGCGCATGGACGAGGTGATCTTCGAGGAGTTCAAGGGCACCGGCAACAGCGAGATCATTCTTGACCGCAAGGTTGCGGACAAGCGGGTGTTCCCGGCGATCGACATTCTGAAATCCGGCACGCGGAAGGAGGATCTGCTGATCGAGAAGGGTGATCTGCAAAAGACCTTCGTGCTGCGGCGGATCCTGAACCCGATGGGGACGACCGACGCCATCGAATTCCTGATCTCGAAGCTGAAGCAGACCAAGACCAACGAAGACTTCTTCGATTCGATGAACGCCTGAGGAGATGGACACGATTTTCGCCTTGGCCTCGGCCCGGGGGAAATCGGGCGTCGCGGTGCTGCGGGTCTCTGGTCCGCACGCGCATGGCGTGGCAGAGGCGATGGCAGGCTCGTTGCCCGCGCCTCGGGTCGCCAGTCTTCGGGTGTTGCGAGATACGGCCGGAGAGCGGTTGGATACGGGTCTGGTTACGATTTTTCCGGAAGGGGCGAGCTTTACCGGCGAGCAGGTATCAGAATTTGCGGTGCATGGTAGCCTTGCGACTGTCGCGGCAATCGAGGCCTGTTTGGCGCAGGAGCATGGGTTGCGCCTAGCGGATCCGGGGGAGTTCACGCGCCGTGCCTTGGAGAACGGCATACTCGACTTGACCCAGGTCGAGGGGTTGGGTGACCTGCTGGAGGCCGAGACCGAAAGCCAGCGGCGGCAGGCGCTTCGGGTGCTTGATGGAGCGATCGGCGCGTTGGTTGCGGAGTGGCGGGCGCAACTGGTGAAGGCGGCGGCGTTGGTCGAGGTGTCGATAGATTTCGTCGATGAAGATGTCGGGAATTATGATGCCGAAATCCGCGTGGCGCTGGAGTCGGTTGCGCAAGATCTTTCTCGGGAGATTGCGGGGCAGGGTGCACGCGAACGGGTGCAGACAGGGTTCGAGGTCGCGCTGGTGGGTGCGGTGAATTCGGGCAAGTCGACGCTGCTGAATGCGCTTGCTGGGCGCGAGGCGGCCATCACCTCTGACATCGCGGGGACGACGCGGGATGTTCTTGAAGTGCGCATGGATGTCGGGGGATTTGCGGTCACTTTTCTGGATACGGCGGGTCTGCGCGAGACGGACGAAAAGATCGAGAGCATCGGTATCCGGCGCGGGCAGGACCGGGCCAAGAACGCTGATATACGCGTTATATTGTGTGATAGTCCAGGAAATACACCAGTTATTGATCCGCTGCCCGGTGATATTGTGTGTGTCGGCAAAGCCGATCTTTACCCGGACGTGGCAGATGGTGTTTCGGGAAAGACCGGGCAAGGCCTGGACGCGCTGGTCGCGCAGATCAGCGAGATCCTACGATCACGTGTGGCAGGTGACGGGGTAACAGTGCGGCGGCGCCACTTGCAGGCGATGGAAAGGGCGCTGGAGGCGTTGGAGGACGCGATTGAAAAATTGCGCTCGGAGGCGTATATCGCGGAACTGGTGGCCGCGGATATCCGACAGGCGATGTCAGCTCTGGATGCACTGATCGGCAAGGTGGATGTCGAGGATCTTCTGGGCGATATCTTCGCGTCGTTCTGCATCGGAAAGTAGGAGTGTTTCACGTGAAACATTACGATGTCATTGTTGTGGGCGGCGGCCATGCGGGTGTGGAAGCCGCCTTGGCCGCGGCGCGAATGGGCGCAGCCACTGCGCTCGTTACGTTTCGGAAAGAGGATCTAGGGGTCATGTCCTGCAACCCGGCCATTGGTGGGCTGGGCAAGGGGCATCTGGTCCGTGAGATCGACGCGCTGGATGGTCTGATGGGGCGCGCCGGAGATTATGCGGCGATCCAGTACCGGTTGCTTAACCGGTCGAAAGGTCCAGCCGTTCAGGGCCCCCGCATCCAAGCAGACCGCAAGCGATATCGCGAAGCGGTGAGCCAAACTGTCCTCGCCACATCCGGGTTGGATGTTATTGCGGCCGAGGTGACGGGCCTGCGTCTGCAGAGCGAAACCATCACTGGTATCCAGATTAATGGCGAGGCCGAACTGCACGCAAGCGCCGTCATCCTGACGACCGGAACATTCCTGGGCGGGCGAGTTTTTATCGGCGATGAAAATTTTCCTGCCGGCCGGATGGGCGATGCCGCGTCAAGCAAACTCGCCCGGCAGATGCGTGAGCTGCACTTGCCGATGGGGCGGCTGAAAACCGGCACACCACCCCGGCTTGACGGGCGCAGCATCGATTGGATTGGGCTTGAAAGCCAGCCCGGAGATGCCGCCCCGGAATTTCTGTCGTTCCTGACGAAGAGCGTCACTGCGCAGCAAGTTTCCTGTGCCATCACACATACAAACCCCGCCACGCATGAGATTGTTCGCGCCAATCTTGCGCGTTCTGCGATGCATGGCGGGCAGATCGAGGGAGTCGGCCCGCGTTACTGCCCCTCGATCGAAGATAAGATAACCCGCTTCGTCGAAAAGGATTCGCATCAGGTCTTTCTCGAACCGGAAGGTCTCGACGATCACACGGTTTATCCGAACGGCATTTCGACGTCGCTACCAGCCGAGGTGCAGGCGGCCTATGTTCGCACGATCCGCGGCCTTGAAAACGTGGAAATTCTACAGCCTGGCTATGCTATTGAATATGACTACATTGACCCGCGTGCGCTGACATCGGCGCTTCAGCTGAAAGATGTGCGTGGTTTCTTTCTGGCTGGTCAAATCAACGGAACGACAGGGTATGAGGAAGCTGCGGCGCAAGGGCTTGTGGCGGGCCTGAACGCAGCGCTCCATGCACAGGGCCGCGAGGCTCAGCGGTTTTCGCGGGCTGATTCGTATATCGGCGTGATGATTGACGATCTGACAACACGCGGGGTCCTGGAACCTTACCGGATGTTCACGTCACGCGCGGAATATCGTCTGTCGCTGCGGGCTGACAATGCTGATCAACGCCTGACCCCACTGGGGTTGGCGTTGGGCTGTATCGGTCCCGAACGCGACGCCGCGTTTACCCGAAAGCTTGATCGTCTGGAGGCTGCCCGGGCGCAGTTGACTGCGTTGAATTACACGCCGCGACAACTCAACCAGGTGGGAATAAAGGTCAGCGAAGATGGTGCGCGCCGCGATGGGATGACGGTCCTGGGTCTGCCGGGTGTGGGTTTCGATGCGCTCGAGCGTCTGGAGCCTGCGCTGGCCGAAGTAGATGCAGTGACACGCAAGCAGATCGAGAAGGAAACGGTTTATCATGCCTATCTCGAGCGGCAGGACGCGCAGATCCGCGCGCTTCGGGCGGATGAAAACCGGCGATTCCCGGTTGATTTCGATTATTCTGCGATAACCGGGCTCTCGCGCGAACTTTCTGGAAAGCTTGCGTCCCTGCGGCCCGAAACCCTGGCTCAGGCAGCACGGATCGACGGCATGACACCGGCGGCGCTTGTTCTGCTGCTTGCGCGGCTGCAGCAATTCGAAAAGCGTCTGACTGCATGAGCGACCTCTTGATCGCGGGCCTCCGCGTTTCACGTGAAACATGGGATCGCCTGGACGCCTATGCCGCGTTGCTTACCAAGTGGAATCAGCGGATCAACCTTGTCGCACCCGCAACCATTCCCGATTTGTGGGAACGCCACATCGTCGACTCAGCGCAGGTTTTCCTTTCTGCTCCAGCGCACGCTCGAAGCTGGGTCGATCTCGGCTCGGGTGGTGGGTTGCCGGGGCTGGTGTGCGCCATCCTTGCACGGGAATTCCATCCAGAAACCCGATTCACCCTGATCGATAGCGATCAGCGCAAGGCGGCTTTTCTCTCCACCGCCATCCATCAACTTGGCCTGTCTGCGAGAGCTATCCCAAAACGCACAGAGCAAACCGCACCGCAAGACGCAGCTGTCGTCACCGCCCGCGCCCTGGCGCCGCTGGAGGATCTGTTGCCACTCGTTGCCCGTCATCTTGCATGCGACGGAATCGCGATCCTGCTAAAGGGAAAAAACCACGCAGCAGAGCTTGCAGCAGCACGTCAGGAGTGGCACTTTCACTGCGACGCGCGACCCAGCCTGACGGACTCGCTGTCGCGCGTTCTCGTCATGAAGGATATTCACCGTGCCTGAGCGTGTCGTCAGCCGAATCATTGCCATTGCGAACCAGAAGGGCGGTGTCGGCAAGACCACGACAGCGATCAACCTAGCTTCAGCCTTGGCCGAGCAGGGCATGAAAACGCTTCTGATCGACCTCGATCCGCAAGGCAACGCCTCCACGGGCCTGGGCCTTCAGCTCGGTGTGCGGAAATACACCACATATGATCTGATTTTTGGCGACAGCCCGGCGCAGAATATCTTTGTCGAGAGCGATCAACCCGGCCTCTGGGTTGTTCCGGCAACTGCCGATCTGTCGTCAGCCGATATCGAGCTCATGTCCCGCGCCCGCCGCTCTCATCTTCTGCAAGATGCATTGCGACAACGCGACATCACAGAAGCCGAGTTCGACTATATCCTTATCGACTGCCCACCCGCGTTGAATCTACTGACCCTCAACGCCATGGTTGCCGCGCATTCGGTTCTGGTGCCGCTTCAGGCCGAGTTCTTTGCGCTGGAAGGGCTGTCGCAGCTCATGTTGACCGTTCGTAACCTCCGCGAGACGGCCAATACCGGGCTGCGGATCGAAGGCGTTCTGCTGACCATGTATGACCGCCGAAACAACCTCGCCCAACAGGTCGAGCAGGATGCTCGTACCAATCTCGGTGACATGGTGTTCCAGACCGTGATCCCGCGAAACGTGCGTCTCAGCGAGGCGCCGTCTTTCGCAATGCCCGTTCTGCAATATGATCCGGTGTCCAAAGGCGCGGTCGCATACCGCGCGTTGGCGGTCGAGTTGATGGCGAAACACAATAAATCCGCACGCGAAAGGGTCGAGCCATGAGTGAGCGCAAACCCGAAAGGCGCGGGCTTGGTCGTGGTCTGTCGGCCCTGATGGCCGAAGTCACACCGCCCGACCAACAGTCCGACGCCTTGGCCCGCAATCGTGTGCAGCACCTGCCAGTCGAAAGGCTCGCCCCGAATCCTGACCAGCCGCGGCGCCATTTCGACGAGACGGCGCTGGCCGAACTCGCGGCATCGATTCGCGAAAAAGGGGTAATCCAACCGCTTATCGTGCGCGAGAGAGGCGATGGATATGAGATCGTCGCGGGCGAGCGGCGTTGGCGCGCTGCACAGCGTGCGCAACTGCACGAGGTGCCGGTCGTCATCCGGTCGTTTTCCGACACCGAGGTGCTGGAAATCGCGATCATCGAGAATATCCAGCGCACCGATCTCAATCCGGTGGAAGAGGCGATGGGGTACCGGGCCCTGATCGATCGATTTGGCCACACGCAGGAGAAACTTGCCGGTGCAATGGGCAAGAGTCGCTCGCACATCGCCAACCTGTTGCGTTTGCTGTCCCTTCCGGAGGATGTGCAAACCATGCTGCGCGACGGTCGGCTCAGCGCAGGCCATGCGCGCGCGTTGATCACGTCCCCCGACTCGTCGGCGCTCGCACAGCAGGTGGTCCAGAAGGGGTTGTCCGTTCGTCAGGCCGAAGCGCTGTCAAAGAGTAGCAAACCAGGTCAGAAAAAGCGCCGCCCGGAGAAGGATGCAGACACGCGCGGGCTGGAAAACGATCTGTCGGCGGTGCTCGGCATGAAAGTTCAGATCACTGACAGCGGCGGTGGCAGTGGCACCCTGACTGTCAGCTACGCCTCCCTCGAACAGCTTGACGCGCTTTGCGCAATCATCGGGACGCCGTTCAACCAGCGAGGGATCGGATCAGACCATTGAGGACCAGACGACCCTCGCGCGTCGCGCGCACCCGCGAGCCCTCGCGCCGGATCAAGGCCTGCTCTTCCAAGTCGCTAATTGCTGATCCGGGTAAAGAAAAACCAGCAAGTCTCTGATATCGTTCAATATCTATTCCCTCAACCAGACGCAGACTCATCATCAGATATTCTAGCGCCTGCTCTGTCTGCGACACGGTTTCACGCGTGGCCTCGCCATGCCCCTTCTCGGCGACCTGCGAGAGCCAGGCTTCCGGCTGCAGCGGTGTCCGCGTCGCATAGCGCACCCCGCCGAGCGTCAGGCGACCATGTGCGCCCGGGCCGATCCCGGCGTAATCGCCACCTCGCCAGTAGATCAGGTTGTGCCGCGATTCGGCCCCGGGCCGGGCGTGGTTCGACACCTCATAAGCCGGCAAGCCATGATCGCTGCAGATGTCCTGGGTCATCAGATACATGTCTGCCGCGATATCGTCATCTGGCAATCCGGCCAGCCCGCCTCGGGCCGCCCGCGCGCCGAACGCCGTGCCGGGCTCGATGGTCAACTGGTAAAGCGACAGATGATCCACAGCGAGGGCAAGCGCCGCGCGCAACTCCTCCGCCCAATCCCGCAGGCTCTGGTGCTGGCGGGCATAGATAAGATCGAAACTGACACGGTCGAAGGCATCGCGCGCAACCCCAAAGGCCGCGCGCGCTTCCGCAGTGCTGTGCAATCGGCCGAGGCGTTGCAGGTCTTTATCGACAAGAGACTGAACTCCCATCGAAATCCGGTTCACACCGCACGCCGCATAGGCCCGAAAGCGCCCGGCCTCGACCGATCCCGGATTGGCCTCGAGTGTGATTTCCAGATCATTCGCCGTCATCCAGCGCACGCGTATCCGTTCGATCATGGCCGCGACCAGATCGGGGTCCATCAACGATGGCGTACCACCTCCGAAGAAGACCGTGCCCAACACACGACCATCGGTCTCGGCAGACACGCGATCGATTTCCGACAAATAGGCGCGCGCCCAGGCCTTCTGGTCGATTTGTGCCGCGACATGACTGTTGAAGTCGCAATACGGGCATTTCGACTGGCAGAAGGGCCAGTGCAGATACAGCCCGAAGCCGCCTTGTTGCCAGTCCTGAAGCCCGGCATCCAATGCCTGTTCGCGTTCTCTCGTCAAGCCGCTGCCGCGATCACGTGAAACACCCCTGCATCAGCGCCCGGATTGCCGCGCCGCGATGCGAGAGAGCATTCTTTTCGCTTGCTGCCATTTCGGCGAATGTTCGCGCCTCGCCGACCGGCTGGAACATCGGGTCATAACCATGCCCATCCTGTCCGCGCCGGGGCCAGACCAACTCGCCGGTCACATGACCTTCGAACACCTCGTCATGCCCATCGGGCCAGGCGAGCACCAAGGTGCAGCAGAACCGCGCCTCCCAGGGCCTTGGCGCTCCGGCAGAGACCAGCGCAGCATGCGTGCGCGTCATGGCATAGACGAAATCACGCCCCGCCGGGGTCTCGGCCCAATCCGCCGTATAAACCCCGGGCGCCCCACCCAGCGCTGCGACCTCCAGCCCGGAATCGTCCGCCAGCGCGGGCAGGCTGGTCGCGCGGGCTGCCGCATGGGCCTTGATCCGTGCATTGCCGACGAAGGACTCTTCGGTCTCTGCGGGCTCGGGCAGATCATGCTCGGCGGCCGAAGTCACGCTGATGCCCAGCGGCGTCATGATCTGGCGGAATTCCTCCAGCTTGCCGGCATTATGCGTGGCCACCAGCAGGGTCTCGCCGTCAAAACGCCTCATGCAATGGCGACCTTCTGCGCGGCGATCAGCTCGGCGACACCTTTTTCGGCCAGGTCCAGCAACTGGTCCATCTCGGCGCGCGAAAATGTGGCGCCCTCGGCACTCATCTGCACCTCGACCAGCCGCTGCGAACCCAGCAGGATGAAATTGCCGTCTACCCCGGCCTGCGAATCCTCGGCGTAATCCAGGTCCAGTACGGGCAGGCCCGCATAGATCCCGCAAGAGACAGCAGCAAGATGGTCGGTGATCGGGTCCGAGGTCACATCGCCCGCCGCCAGCAACTTGTTGACAGCCAGCCGCAGCGCTACCCATCCCCCGGTGATCGCGGCGCAGCGCGTGCCGCCGTCGGCCTGAAGCACGTCACAATCGATCGTGATCTGCCGCTCGCCCAGGGCCGAGCGATCGACGCATGCGCGCAAGCTGCGCCCGATCAGCCGCTGGATCTCGACCGTGCGGCCCTGCTGCTTTCCCGCCGCCGCTTCGCGCCGGATACGGGTATTGGTGGCGCGCGGCAGCATTCCGTATTCGGCAGTCACCCACCCCAGCCCCGTGTTGCGCAGAAAGGGGGGCGTGCGATCCTCGAGCGAGGCGGTACACAGGACTTTTGTGTCGCCCACCGAAATCAGGCATGAGCCTTCGGCATGGCGGGTGGCACCGGGCTCGATTGAAATCGGGCGCAGCATGTCTAAATTTCGGCCAGACGGGCGCATCGGGCTTCCTTTCCTTGGTCGCTGCCTCGATACTCGGCGGGTGACCGGCGATGCAAGGGCGGATTGCGCGTCAAACCGACGCCGATCTACAGTCGGCTCGGGTGTCAGATCATATGAGGGTCGCTATGGGCGAGATGCCCGACAGTCGCAAGGTGCTTGACGAGATGAATGCCCGCTCGCGCGAGGTGTTTCGCCGCGTGGTCGAAGGCTATCTCACCTCGGGCGCGCCGGTTGGCTCTCGCAGCCTGACGCGCGACATGAGCGAAAAGGTTTCGGCCGCCACCATCCGCAACGTGATGCAGGATCTGGAGTATCTGGGCCTTCTCGACAGCCCGCATATTTCCGCCGGGCGGGTGCCGACAACGCAGGGATTGCGGCTGTTTGTCGATTCGCTTCTTGAAGTCACCCCGCTTGACCAGGGTGACCGCGAGAAACTCGACCAGACACTGGGCAGTAACGAGCGTGATGTCGCGACGCTGCTAGAGCAGGTTGGCGGTGCGCTCAGCGGCGTGACGCAGGGCGCGTCACTGGTGCTCTCGCCAAGGCACGAGGCCGCGATCAAGCATATCGAGTTTGTCGGTCTGGGGCCCGACCGCGCGCTGGTGGTGCTGGTCTTTGCCGATGGCCATGTCGAGAATCGCTTGTTCGTGCCCCCGCGCGGCATGACGCCCTCGGCCATGCGCGAGGCGGCGAATTACCTCAATTCGATGATCGACGGCATGACGGTGCCAACGTTGCTGGCGCGCTTTCGGGCCGAGATTGCGCAGAACCGCCGCGAGATCGACAGCCTGGCCACCGCGCTGGTCGAGCAGGGCCTTGCGATCTGGGAAAACGAGGGCGAACCGCAGGAGCGGTTGATCGTGCGCGGGCGCTCGAATTTGCTTGACGAGGGGGCGGACGGCGCGGATATCGACCGCATTCGCAGTCTGTTCGACGATCTGGAGCGCAAACGCGACATTGCCGAGTTTCTGGAACTGACCGAACAGGGCGAAGGTGTGCGGATCTTCATCGGCGCCGAGAACCGGCTTTTCTCGCTGACGGGTTCAACTCTGGTGGTTTCTCCTTATATGAACGAGGACCGAAAAGTCATTGGGGCCGTCGGGGTGATCGGACCCACGCGTTTGAATTACGGGCGAATCGTGCCGATCGTGGATTACACGGCACAGCTGGTCGGTCGCATATTGTCGGACCGGCGCAAGGACTGAGTATCGAAGGAAAAATGATGGCCGAGCCAAAGCCGAACATGAACGACACCGATGCGGAACCGGCTGCACAGGAACCGCAAACCGAAGCAATCCCGGCAGCCGAGACGACCGAGGCCCCTGACCCGGTTGCGGTTCTTGAACAAGAAGTTGCCGATCTGCAGGCCGCGCGTGACGAGATGCATGATCGCATGATGCGCGCGCTGGCCGATGCCGAGAACAGCCGCAAGCGTGCCGAGAAGGACCGCCGCGATGCGCAGCTTTATGGCGGGGCGCGAATTGCGCGGGACCTGTTACCGGTCTATGACAATCTCTCGCGCGCGCTGGATGCCGCCAATGACGACACCCGCGCCGCTGCTGCCGGTCTGGTCGAGGGGGTGGAACTCACCCTGCGTGAACTGACCAGCATTCTCGCCAAGCACGGGGTAGAGCGCATCTCTCCCGCGACAGGCGACATGTTCGATCCGCATCTGCATCAGGCGATGTTCGAAGCGCCGGTGCCCGAGACACGCGCTGGACAGATCATCCAGGTGATGGCCGAAGGGTTCCGCCTGCATGACCAGTTGCTGCGCCCTGCCCAGGTGGGTGTTTCATCGACGCCAGCGGGGTAAGGGGGCGCTCGCGCCCCCTCTGGGTGCTGGAGCGCCCATTCACCACCTTAGATATCTGAGACAAAGGCGAAATATCAGGAGGTAGTGAGCTGTTTCAGCTCGTAGACCAACTCCAGCGCCTGTTTCGGGGACAGTTCGTCAGGGGCGATCGCCGCGAGCCGCTCCAGCGCCGGGCTGGCCGGCGGCGTGGCAGGCTGCGGGGGCGGGCTGGCGGCGAAGAGCGGCAGATCATCGATGATGGCGCGCGGGCTGGTGTTGTTGCCCTGCTCGAGCGCGTTGAGGATTTCGCGTGCGCGGGTGATGACCGCAGCGGGCAGGCCGGCAAGGCGAGCGACCTGCACACCATAGCTGCGATCGGCCGCGCCGCGCCGGACCTCGTGCAGGAAGATGACCTCACCTTCCCATTCCTTGACGCTGACTGTGGCATTCGCAACGCCCGGCAGCCGGTCAGCGAGGGCGGTCATTTCGTGGTAGTGCGTGGCGAAAAGGGCGCGGGCGCGGTTCACGTCATGCAGGTATTCCAGCGTCGCCCAGGCGATGGAAAGCCCGTCATAGGTGGCGGTGCCGCGCCCGATCTCGTCCAGGATGACCAGTGCGCGATCATCCGCCTGATTGAGGATCGCGGCAGTCTCGACCATCTCGACCATGAAGGTCGACCGTCCGCGCGCAAGGTCGTCCGACGCACCCACGCGGCTGAAGATCTGGCTTACCACCCCGATATGCGCGGTGCGGGCGGGCACATAGGCGCCCATCTGCGCAAGAATCGCGATCAGCGCGTTCTGCCGCAGGAAGGTGGATTTGCCCGCCATATTGGGGCCAGTCAGCAGCCAGATCGCGGCAGTGTCCTCGGCCCCGAGGTCGCAGTCATTGGCGATGAATGCCCGCCCCTCGCGCGCCAGCGCTGCCTCGACAACCGGGTGCCGACCGCCGCTGATCGCGAAGGCACGGCTGTTGTCCAGCGTGGGTGCGGTCCAGTCGCGGGATTGCGCAAGATCGGCGAGCCCAGCGGCAAGGTCGATTTCGGCTAGTGCGCGGGCGGTCTGGCCCAGCGGACCGGCCTGGGCAAGTATGGCTGTGCGCAACTCATCGAAAAGGCGTTTCTCGATCTCGAGCGCATTGCTTGACGCGTTGAGGATGCGGGTTTCCAGCTCGGACAGCTCGAGCGTGGTGTAGCGAAGTTGATTCGCCGTGGTCTGGCGGTGGATGAAACGGTCCGAGAGGGCCTGCATGCGCGCAGCATGTGTGGCCGTCACCTCGATGAAATAGCCGAGCACATTGTTGTGGCGGATCTTGAGCGAGGTGATGCCGGTGTCCTGCGCGTAGCCCGCCTGCAACCGGGCGATCACACTGCGCCCCTCGTCCCGCAACTCGCGCGCCGCGTCGAGATCGGCGTCGTGGCCGGTGGCAATGAAGCCGCCATCGCGGGCGAGAAGCGGCGGCTCGGCGATCAGCGCATTGTCGAGAAGGGTGCGCAGCGTGTCATGGCCGGTGAGTGCGCCCGCAGCCTCGGCCAGAAGCGGCGGCAGGTCTTGGGGGGCGAGGAGGTCTGCGATCTCGACCGCGCGGGTGATGGTCTGGCGGATGGCCGCGAGGTCGCGTGGCCCGCCCCGATCGAGCGCGAGGCGGGAGAGGGCGCGGTCGAGATCGGGGACATGCTTGAGCGCCGCGCGCAGATCGTTTCGCAGACGGGGTTCGTCATGCAGTGCCGTCACGACGTCTTGTCGTGCGCGGATCGCCTCTAACCCACGTGCGGGCGCGGCAAGACGGCGCTCCAGCAGCCGCGCGCCGGCTGCGGTCACGGTCTGGTCGATGCAGTGCAGCAACGTGCCCTCGCGAGAGCCGGAAAGCGACTGCGTGAGTTCCAGATTGCGCCGCGTGGCGGCGTCGATCTGCACCAGTGCCGCGCTGTTGTCGCGCTGCGGGGGCTGCAGAAGCGGCAGCTTGCCGCGCTGTGTGAGGTCCAGATAATCGACCAGCGCGCCGAGGGCCGCGCGCTCGGGGCGGGTGAAGCTGCCGAACCCGTCGAGCGTCTGGACATTGTAGAGCTGGCAGAGCCGCGTCTCGGCGCTGGTACTGTCGAAACTCGCAGGCGCAAGGCCAGTGAGGGCGGCGCCTGCCTCTTCGATCATGGGGCGGAGGTTTTCGGCCTGGCTGTCGCTGACCAGCACCTCGCGCGGGGCAAGCCGCGCGAGTTCCGGGGCCAGGCGTGCTCGGCCGAGCGGCATGACGCGGACCTGACCGGTGGAGATGTCGGCCCAGGCCAGCGCGGCTTCGTCACGGATCTCGGCGAAGGCAGCAAGGAAGTTGTGGCGGCGCGCGTCCAGAAGCGCGTCTTCGGTCAGTGTGCCGGGGGTGACAAGCCGTGTGATCTCGCGCCGGACGACGGATTTGTGGCCGCGCTTCTTCGCTTCTTCCGGGGTTTCCATCTGCTCGGCGATGGCGACGCGGAATCCCTTGCGGATCAGGGTCAACAGGTAACTTTCAGCCGCGTGATGAGGCACGCCGCACATCGGGATGTCGGCCCCGTCATGCTGGCCGCGCCTGGTCAGCGCGATGTCGAGTGCGCCCGCGGCCGCCACGGCGTCGTCGAAGAACAGCTCGTAGAAATCGCCCATGCGGTAGAAAAGGAGCGCGTCCGGCGCCTCGGCCTTGACCGCCAGATACTGCGCCATCATGGGAGTGGGGCTGGTCACGCCGCGCGGTCCTTTGCTGTGATCGGGCGGAAGGTAGCGAATGGTGCTGCCGGGGGAAAGGGGGCGTTGTCCCCTCTGCGCCTGCGGCGCATGCACCCCAAGAAAATTTGGACAAAGATGAATGTGGCGAGGGGGGAATCCGGTTGCACTCGACAGCGGGTGCGGCGGGTGCAATGGTCATGTGCGGTTTCAGGGCAGGGAACAAAATGACGGTCTGGTGTTTCGGGTCGATCAATATCGACCATGTCTACGAAATGGACCACCTGCCCGCAGCGGGCGAGACACTGGCGGCGCGGTCCTACCGGCTGGAGCTGGGCGGCAAGGGTGCCAATCAGGCCGTGGCCTGTGCCCGCGCCGGGGCGGCGTTGCGGCTGCTGGGTGCCGTGGGGACGGATGGTGGCGCGGCGCTGCAGGCGCTGGGCGGGCATCAGGTCGATTGCGGGGGTGTGCAGCGGATTGCAGGGGCGACGGGCCATGCGATCATCCTGGTTGATCGCGCGGGCGAGAATAGCATCGTCATCCATGCCGGTGCCAATCGCGCGCTTGAACCGGAGCTGGTGCTGGCGGCGCTGGCCGCGGCGGAAATCGGCGATCTGCTGCTGATGCAGAACGAGACGTCGCATCAGGTCGAGGTCGCGCAAGCGGCGATGGGGCTGGGGCTCGAGGTCGTCTATTCCGCGGCGCCCTTCGATATCGAGGCGCTGCGCGCGGTGCTGCCTTATGTCAGCATTCTGGTCATGAACGCGGTTGAGGCCGCGCAGATGCGGGCGGCGCTGGGTGATGAGCTTGGTGAGATCCCGGTCGAGACACTGGTGATCACGCGCGGGGCGGAAGGGGCAAGCTGGATCGCGCGCGGTACGCCCGAGATCCATGTGCCCGCACTACCAACGCAGGCTGTGGATACCACCGGCGCGGGCGATTGTTTCACAGGTGCGCTTGCCGCGGCGCTTGATGGCGGGGCCGAGCCCGAGGCGGCGATGCGCTTTGCCACTGCGGCGGCGAGCCTGCAGGTGGCGCGTCCCGGCGCGGCGGCAGCGATGCCCGACCGGGACGAGATTGTCACCTTACTTGGCGAAAGCGGCTGAGTCGCCCCAGAGTTCCCGCACCCGCTGGTCGCGTCCGCAGCCTTCACGGTAGCGCTGATAGGCGACGCGGCGCTCTACCCAGCCGAAGCGGGTTAGCGTGCGTTCGGTCGAGTTGGCGTAGTTCTGGTGCGATTCGTCTGCCTCGTAGAAGGTCATCGCGGCGCGAACGGGTGTGACGATGCTTTCGCCAAGTTCCGCCTCGGCGGCTGCGATGGCCGACTCTGCCGAGGCGGTCTGCTCTGGGGTTGCAAAGATCGCGGTCGTGTAGTGCTCGCCGCGGTCGCAGAACTGTCCGCCCGCATCCAGCACATCGACCGAGCGCAGGAACAGGTGCAGGATCTGGTCATAGCTGATCCGACCGGGGTCGAAGCTGATCTCGGCGACCTCGAGATGATCGGTGCGCCCGCGCGCGACATCCTCATAAACGGGATTTGGTGTCGTGCCGCCAGAGAAGCCGACGCGCACATCCGTCACGCCTTCGACGCGGCGGAAATCGGATTCGACGCACCAGAAGCAGCCTCCGGCGACAATGGCGGTCTGAGTGGACTGGGCCATCGCGGGCAGGGCGGGCGACAGCAGCAGGGCGAGCGAGAGCATCAGATGGCGCAGCATGGCGGGGTCCCTTTTCAGTGTGATCCCTGACATCTACGTCACGGGTGGTCCGAGTGTTGCCCTGCGTGCTTCACAAAGCCTTGAGGCTCTCAGGTGCTGTAAGTCGCCGACAGACGCGATTGCAGGTAATCGGCACCGGTCGTGGCGGGATATTTCGGCGCGCCTGTGCCGGGCAGTGCCGCGATGGGCGCGTCAGGATTGGGGTCGAGGAAGAAGGCAATCGACTGGCGTGGGCGCGGGGGTGGCAGCACGCGATGCGGGGTCGAGACATAGAGGTCATTGGTCCAGCGCATCAGGCAGTCGCCGATATTGACGACGAACGCCCCTGGCACATGCGGCACATTCTGCCAGTCGCCGCCGCGCGGGCGCACTTGCAACCCCGGCGCGCCGTCGGTCATCAGCAGGGTCAGCGCCCCGTAATCGGTATGCGCGCCCGCGCCGATCTCGCCCGCCGCACCACTGGCCGCCGGGTAGGAGAGGAGCCGCAAGGTTGCCATGGGCGCGTCGAAATGTTCGGCGAAATGGTCCTCGGGCAAGGCCAGGTCGCGCGCGACCGGGCGCAGCAGGGCTGTTCCGAGTGACCAGACGGCATTGTAATAGGCCAGCATGGTTTCGCGAAAGCCGGGCAGGTCGGGCCAGAGGTTGAGGCCGCGAAACGGCTCGCCGCGCTGCACGCGCGGGTCATCGGCATGCAGGTCGAGGCCGATATTGAAGGCTTCCTTGCGGTCGGTCTGGCCCGAATGCTCGTCCAGCGACTCGGAGCCCAGATAGGCCCAACCGCGATTATGCGGGTTCGTCGCGATCGAGAGCGGGCGCTTCACCGCTTCGGGTTGCGCAAAGAAGGCGCCCGCCTGCGCGAAGACCTCGATGATCTGTGCTTCGGGCACGGGGTGGTTGCGCAGCAGGAAAAAGCCGGTCTGGCGGCAGGTTTCACCCATTTGGCGGGCGAAGTCATCCGGGGTACGGGCCATCTCGGCCCAATCGAGCACGGGAACGGTCATCCTGTCATCTCCACTCTGACCCTCCCCTCGCTGAAGATGGACATACGGACTGTCCGGCTGTCAAGCGCCGACCGGCGCGAAACTGGGCGTTACGCATGTCTGCCCGGCGCGTTTCCTTGTGGTCATCCGGCAGAGGGATTACACGATATTCTGCAAATGCGAATTTGCGCGCAGTTCAAGGAGGGCCGATTATGGCCAAGATCACGAAAGCCGTTTTTCCGGTCGCCGGTCTGGGGACGCGGTTCCTGCCCGCGACCAAGGCGATGCCGAAAGAGTTGCTGCCGATCATCGACAAGCCGATCGTGCAATATGCGGTCGAGGAGGCCGTCGCCGCCGGCATCACCGAGCTGATCTTCGTCACGGGCCGGAACAAACGCGCCGTGGGCGATCATTTCGACGCGAATCTGGAACTGGAGGCGCAACTCGTCGCCAAGGGCAAGACTGAACTGCGCGACATGGTGCGCAACATCGTCCCCGAGGGGGTGGCCTGCATTTTCGTGCGGCAGCCCGAGCCGCTGGGGCTGGGCCACGCGGTCCTGTGCGCGGCCCCGGCCGTCGGGAATAACCCCTTTGTCGTTTTGCTGGCTGATGACCTGATGCAGGGCGAAACGCTGCCCACGGCGGCCTTGGTCGATGCGTTTTCACGCCGTCCCGGCGTGATACTGTCTGTCTCGGAGGTTCCGTCCGAGGATGTGTCGAAATACGGCATCCTGCGGCCTGGCGCGACCGACGCGAACGGCATCATCGCGGTCGAGGGGATTGTCGAGAAACCGCCCGTGGACGAGGCGCCGTCGCGGCTTGCATCGTTCGGGCGCTATGCTTTCACGGCCGAGGTCTTCGATATCCTGCGCGATCTGCCACCGGGCGCGGGAGGCGAGATCCAGCTTGCCGACGCGATCGACCGGCTGGCGGCAAAGGGCGCGGTCTCGGCGATCACGAACCCGTCGCGGCGCTATGATTGCGGGGCGAAGTTCGGCTATCTGACGGCGCTGGTCGATGCGGCATTGGCTGATCCGGAGTATCGCGAGCCGTTTCTCGAATTGCTCCGCAGTCGGGTGGGGTCTGCCGACAAGGGCTGAGCGTCATTCGCGCACGAAAGAGGCCCCGCAAATGGCTCTGCGGGGCCTTCCCATGACTGTGCAGCGGATCAGTCGGCTGTTTCTTCCTCTTCCATTTCGGGAGAGAGGCTGACCAGAAAGGCGATGATGTCGTTGGCCGTGCCTTCGTCGCGCACGCGGAACGACATCTGGCTGCGCGCGCGGCGGTCATCGAGCGTTTCGCGCAGGAAATCGACGGGGTTGAGCAGATAGGGGACCATGTTCTCTTCGTCCCAGACCAGCCCCTCATCGCCCGCCTCGACCAGCGAGGCGCCGTAGCGGAAATCCTCGACCGTGCCGGCCTGACGACCGAAAACCCCGTAAAGGTTCGGCCCGGTGCGGACGTTCGGACGCCCTGCCAGCACCTCGCCGTCATCATCGACGACGTTGTGGCAGTTCTGGCATTGGCTGGTAAAGGCCGATGCCCCTGCATCAGGGTCTCCGGCCTGTGCCGCGAAAGTCGTCAGCGCGAAGGCGGCGGCGCCGAGAACGACACTATACTGTCTGTTCATGGGTATCCTCCCAGGTTTTGTGTGGTCGACAGCATGTCGCCCGCTCGAGGCAAGTCAAGTCGGAATCTTACGCGACGGCATGGGCGATCGCGCATTGTTGCCAGAGTGCGGTCAGCGCATCGACCAGGTGATCAATATCGGCATCGGAGTGCAGCGGGCCGGGGGTGATGCGCAGCCTCTCGGTGCCTTTGGGCACTGTCGGATAGTTGATCGGCTGCACATAGATGCCCCAGTCGCGCATCAGGATGTCCGAGATCATGCGGCACTTGACCGGATCGCCGATCATCACCGGGATGATATGGCTCTCGTTCGGCATATGCGGAATGCCCTGCGCATCGAGCTTCCTGCGCAGCCGCGCCACGCGGTCGCGCTGGGCCAGCCGCTCGGTCTGCGATTCCTTCAGGTGCCGGATCGAGGTCGTCGCGGCCGCCGCGATGGCAGGGGGCAGCGCCGTGGTGAATATGAACCCGCTGGCAAAGGAGCGGATGAAATCGCACATCGGCGTCGAGCCGGTGATATATCCGCCCATCACCCCGTAAGCCTTGCCCAGCGTGCCCTCGATCAGCGTGATCCGGTCCGCGAGGCCGCGCTCTTCCGAGATGCCGCCGCCGCGCGCGCCATACATGCCGACCGCATGCACTTCGTCCAGATAGGTCAGCGCGCCATGCGCCTCGGCCACCTCGACGATCTCGCGCATGGGACAGATGTCGCCATCCATCGAATAGACGCTCTCGAAGGCCACGATCTTGGGCCGGTCGCCCACGGCCTTGAGCTTGCGGTCCAGATCGCGCCAGTCATTGTGCTTCCACAGCACCTTGTCGGCGCGCGAATGGCGGATGCCCTCAATCATGCTGGCGTGGTTCTTCTCGTCCGACAGGATCACCGCGTTGGGGATGCGCGCGCCCAGTGTCGACAGTGCCGCCCAGTTCGAAACGTAGCCCGAGGTGAACAGCAACGCCGAATCCTTGCCGTGCAGATCCGCCAACTCGTCCTCAAGGACCCGATGCGCGTGGTTGTTGCCCGAGATGTTACGCGTGCCGCCAGCGCCGGTGCCGCAGGCGCCCACGGCCTGCACCATGCTGTCCACGACATCGGGGTTGTGCCCCATGCCCAGGTAATCGTTCGAGCACCAGACCGTGACCTCGCCCACCTCGGGGCCGTCGTAATGCTTGACGCGGGGGAACGCACCACACTGACGCTCGACCTCGGCAAAGATGCGGTAGTTGCCTTCGGATTTCAGCTTGTCCAGTTCGGCGGCGAAGTGAGCGTCGAAATTCATGGGGTCCCCCTAGGGTGAGTCTTGGTCTTGTGATTTGCCGGTGCCGGGATCATCCAGCGCCAGAGTTTGTCATCGCGCACACGCCAGACCATGAACCAGTGTTCCAGCAACGCGAGGGCCGCGAGCATCGACAACAGCGTGAAGCCGATGATGCCGCCCTGATCGCCCGCCTGCAGCGCGCGCCACAGACGTTCGAGAAAACAGCCCGTGCCTAACGCGAGCAAAGTGACCGACAGCGGAAAGAACCCGCTGACCGGCCCCTGCCGGAAGTAGCTCGCCAGATGCGCGAGCGGCGAGGGCAGGAAATCCGTGTTGATGCGCGGCACGCCGAGATAGAGGTTCAGCTTGGCCGAGATCCGCGCCAGAAACAGCAGCAGGAAGGTCCAGAGCGCGAAGGCATTGGCCGCGCCCCAGCTTGCCGCGAGCAGGGCCAGCAGGATGCCTGCCAGCAGCAATTCGTGATAAGCGATGGTGCCGAAAGCCGCGCGGAAGCGCCGCATTGGCGGCAGGCCGGGCGCGCAGGCGCGTCGGTTCGGCCCGGTGATGATGCCCGACAGAAACGCCAGTTCGACCCAGCCCCACAGCGCCAGCGCCGAGAGAAAGGCCAGCCACACCCCCTGCGGGCTGGGGTCGGCCAGCGTGACATTCACCCCCAGCACCCCCAGCGCGAAAAGCGGCAGCGACAGGATGACCGACCAGGCATGCTGGTCGGGCCCGCCCCGGTCGGCCGCATGGACCCGCCACAGCAGGATGCCCGTGGCGAACCACCACAGGAACAGCGCGGCCGGGGCAGCTATCCAGGGGGTTTCGAACATCGGGCGCTCCGGGTCAGAGGGGCGGGTGAGACGCGGGGGCCTCGGCCCCCGCGCGCGGGTCAGTAGGCGGGCTCGAGGCGCACCGATTCAGGCGGTGTGTTCTTCTTCACCGGCAACAGGTAGAGGCGCACAAAGCCCAGCCCGGCGCGGGTCATCCCGCCCCATTTGCGCAGCGTGCCACCGACGCCCCCGGCCTTGGTGCCTTCCTCGACATCCTTGTAGGCCGCCTCGATCTTCTTGAGGGTCGGCAGCCAGGCCGGATGGTCGATGTCCAGTTCCATCGGAAAGACCTGTTTGGCGATCTCGCCGGTCTTGCGGAATACCTCCTGGTCATACCAGTCGATATCGACTCCCAGCGCCTCGTGGAACTTCGGCCGCGCATGGTCGCGCACATACATCGTGGCAAACACGGCGGTCAGGAAGAACCGGATCCAGAGCTTGTTGACGAAGCTCTCCGTCAGCTTCGGGTCGGTGCGCATCAGGAGCGCGAAGGCCTCGCCATGGCTGAATTCGTCATTGCACCACTCGCGGAACCACTTGAAGATCGGATGGAAGCGCTTGTCGGGGTTGGCCTCGAGATGGCGGTAAATGGTGATGTAACGCGCGTAGCCGATCTTTTCCGACAGATAGGTGGCGTAGTAGATGAACTTCGGCCGGAAATAGGTGTATTTCTTGGCCTTGGTCAGGAAGCCCAGATTCACCGCCACACCCGCCTCGCGCAGCGCGTCGTTGATGAAACCCGCATGCCGGGCCTCATCGCGGGCCATATAGTTGAACAGCTCGCAGATATCGGGGTTGTTGCCGCGCCGCTTCATTTCCTTGTAGAGCACGCAGCCCGAGAACTCGGCCGTGCAGGAGGAGACGAGGAAGTCGATCAGCTCGCGCTTCAGCGCCGGGTCCATGTTGTCCCAATCGACCGTGTCCCAATCCTCGGTCTTCTTGAAATGGCCCTTGTTGGGGTCCGATTTCATCTGTGCGATCAGCTTGTCCCATTCCTCGCGGACGGGCGTCACGTCGATCCGGTCCAACTCGTCAAAGTCGGTGGTGTAGAAGCGCGGGTTAAGCAGGGTGGATTCCTGCGCCATCGCGTTGGTGTCGAAACGGTCGCCGATCTCGGCGGCGAGTTCCTCATGGGTGGTGGCGTGCGCGTTCATACGCTCATCTCCTCTGAGAAGGAAAACTCGCAGAGTTCCATGAACTCCAGATCGCCGGTCAGCCGCGTCCACAGCCGTTCCAGTGCGTTGGCGCGGGTGATGACGGCGGTGCGATCCTCGCTGATCACCTCGCCCCAGCCGGCCAGCACCGGCGGGCCCTGGACAAGCACCTCGTCACCGGGGTGGATGACCGAACCGTCATTGAACCGCACATGCGCGTGCAGGGATTCGAACCGGTGGCTGACCTCGACAGTGCAGGGCACCTGTTCGACCTTTCTTGTGAAGAGTGACATTTTTGATTCCCTTATTCGTTTCTTGGTCGTGATAGTTTCAGTTCATTGTCAGCAGCCGTTCGAATGCGGCCTGGTTGTCGCGCCCGAACTGGGTCAGCTCGACGCGGTAATCGGTCAGCGGGTCGATGGCCGCCAAACGGCCATTCTCGAAGCGCACGATATCGATGGGCAGGGTCGGGTCCAGCCCGTGACGGCGGCGCATGGTCATCAACCCGTTCTGGATGACCGTGACAAAGCCGCCATGTTCCAGATCAGCCAGCAGGGCGCCTTCGGCGTCATAAACACTGACAGCCTGCGCGTCGTGGCCGACAAGGCTGATCGTCCAACTCTGTTCGACCGGGGCCGAAGGCGGGATCGCGACCCGCTGGCGATCCGTCAGGCTGGCATAGCCGACGAGGATCAGCGCTGCGACGGGCAGGGCGAACATCATCCGCACCAGGCCGATGGGGATCATGTCGTTTTTGTCCTGGCGCTTGAAGCCGGGCTTGAAGGGTTCGGGATGCGTGCTCACGAAAGTGCTCCTTACTCTGCCGCGACCAGATCGCCGGTCGGTGCGCGACGCTCGATCACGGGCTGCGAGACACGGGCATCCGCGGCCTCGGCCAGCAGACCGGCGACCTTCTCGGCCTCGGGGATGCACCGCAGCGCGGGCTTGGTGACGCGGACATGGCCGGGGCGGCAATGCGGCCACAGCACCAGGTAGGAAAACTTGGTCTCGCCCAGCGTCTCCAGCGCGATGGTGCCTGTGCCGTTGCTGCGCAGGCTCAGATCGGCATTGGCGATCTGCCGGAAGGGCAGGTTGAGGGTGACATTCAGCGCTGCGCCGATGCGCATTGCGACCCGCGCCGTGGTGATCGTGTAGACCGTGCTGCGCGCCATGGCGAGCGCCAGCACCGCGATCACCCCCATCGCGGCAAGCCACAGCCCGACATAGGGGAGGCCAAACGCCACCGCCCCGGCCAGCCCGCCATCGATGCTGCCGACACTCGCGCGCCAGACCACGACAATGGCGAAATAGGCCGTGATCCAGTTGATCTTGAGTGCCTCGCGCGCGAGTTGCCAGGTATCGGGCCGGCCCTGCCACAGGATGCGTTCGTGCTCGGGGGGCCGTTCGGGCAACCCCTTCACAGGTTCAAAGGCGAAATCATCGTGTGACATGGGCCGGTTCCTCGTGTTTTTTTGTAGTTCGTCAGTCAGGTGGTTCGGGGGCTCAGGTCGGTTCGGACAGAACCTTGCCCAGCGCCTTGAGTTCCGAAGCGCGCTTGTCGGCGGTGTAGAGATAGCCACCCGCGACATAGCCAGAGACCTTGTCTTCCTCGAGCTTGGTCACCTGCGCGTCGGACGCCAGAGTGGGGATGCCCTTGAAGCTTTCGGAATCGAGCGCATTGACGATCACCCGGTCCGCCTTGATCTTGGCCATGGTCATCGGCATCAGCCGCTTGCCGCCATCGTCCAGTGTCACCTCGAGATAGCGGACAAGCTGCTCGGGCACATCGACCCACATGTCGCTGACCTTGCCGGGCGATTTACGGTCATGGCACATGATCGGCAGCCCGCGCGGGTCACGCCCGGCGGCAACAGCGAATTCGCCGACCTTGGCCATGGGCTGCAGTTTCGGATGGCCGTGGCCGTCGAGTTCGGGTTCGTCCCGCCGCGCCGCCCAAGAGGCCGGGCCGACACCATCGGCCAGCGCATCGCCTGTGGGCGCAAAGGGAAAGCCCGTGCCGCCAGAGGTCGGGGCCAGCGCCAGATCACGCGCCTCACGCTTGAAATCGGGCGCCTGGTACTCGCCGCGCCCATGCGGGAGCTTGAACGTCTTGGGCTCGGGGACCGAGAGCAGCGAGTTCGTCGCGCTGCCATCCTCGTTCTCCAGCGGATAGCCTTCGCGCATGTTCTCGCGCTGGATGTAATAGACCAGCCCGGCGAAAAACAGCCAGAACAGATAAAGCGAGATCAGCGCCAAATCGAAATTGCCGAAAAACAGCCAGCCATAGGGGGTATCCATGGGTTTTCCTCCTTCAGTATCAGGTTGGGAAATCGGCCAAGCCGATCCGTTGGTTGCGTGATTGTGGTGTGGTGACGATGCGGGTCCGCACCAGCGGCCCGAGAATGACGAGGGTCAGGAACAGAAGCCCGATCTCGAGGTGATAGACGACGGAATAACCGATATCCGGGGTCATCAGGCCCGGGCCCAGATGCCCGGCATTGGCAAGCCCCTGAACCGTGTCGCGGATACCGCCGCCCAGCGCGACCGCGAGTCCCGCCGCCGTCGCCTGCGCGGCCCCCCAGGCGCCGAGCGCCAGCCCGCCGCCGACAACACCGCGCCGGGGCATGTCCATCGCGGCGATAAGCGTGGCCACGGCAAACAGTCCCAACCCGAAGCCGATCCCGAAGGCGCCCGCGAAGAACAACCCGGTCGACTGCAGCGGTCCGGCAAAGATGACAGCCGCAAAGGCGAAGACACCGACAAGAATGCCGCGCGCGGCGATGCGGTACTGATCGACCTGCCGACCCAGCCAGCGTGCCGCCAGCCAGAAGCCCAGCAGCGCGCCCACCGCCCAGACCGCCGTCAGCGTCGTGGTGGCGGCGACCGAGAGCCCGAGGATCTCGCCGCCATAGGGCTCGAGCAGCACATCCTGCATGTTGAAAGCGAGCCCGCCCACGAACACGACGGCCAGCAACCGACCGGCCTGCCCGCCACTGATGTAGTCGCCCCACGCTTCCTTGAAGCTGGGTTTCGGCGCCTCGCGTTCGGCGCGGGTCATGGGGCGGATCTTCTCCTGCCGCCAAAGCGCGATGATGTTCAGAACCAGTGTCGCCACGGCGCAGCCCTGCACCACCTGGATCAGCCGCAGGTCGCTGAAGTCGCGCAGCAGAAAGCCCACGATCAGCGCCGAAATGGCCATGCCCACAAGGAAGGTGACATAAAGAAGCGCCACCACGCGCGGGCGCGTCGCCTCATCGGCCCGGTCGGCGGCCAGCGCTACCCCGGCGGTCTGCGTCATGTGCAGCCCGAAGCCGGTCATCAGAAAGGCGAGCGCAGCGATGACCTCGCCCGCGAAGGGCACCTCGTGGACGACATCGCCGGTCAGCACCAGCAGCGCAAAGGGCATGATCGCCAGCCCGCCAAACTGCCAGAGCGAGCCGAACCACAGATAAGGCACCCGCTTCCAGCCGATCGCCGAGCGGTGATTGTCCGACCGGAACCCCAGAAGCGCGCGGAACGGCGCGATCAGGACCGGCAGCGCGATCATCACCGCCACCAGCGAAGCCGCCAGCGACAACTCGACGATCATCACCCGGTTCAGCGTGCCCAGCAGCAGCACGGTCGCCATCCCGACCGAGACCTGGAACAGGCTCAGCCGCAGGATCTGGTTCAGCGGCAGCCCTTCCGAGGCCGCGTCCGCGAAGGGCAGCCAGCGTGTGCCGATTTTCCGGAATGCGGCCTTGGGGATGATCATGGCACGACCTTCAGGCATTCAGAGATGTAGAAACCCCGCGAGACGCGGCCTACGCAGGCAAGGCCCGCCACATCGATGCGGCGGTGATCATGCGGGATCATGGTGGGCGAGCGATCTGCGCGCGGAAACAGGCGGCCCGCATGCCACATCGCCATCAAGAGCGGTGTGCGCGGGGCAAGGGTAAAGACGATTTGCCCGGCGCGTGCACTCAGGCTGTCCAGCGCGGCCTCCAGATCGGGGCGCGTGTAATAGATCAGGCTGTCCATGGCGAGAACGTGGTCGAACCGGCCCAACTCTGCTGCCAGCATGTCCCCGGCGCGGAAATCAACGCGCCCCACCAGCCCCTCGGGCAGGCGGGCGCGGGCAATCTCGACCAGCTTGGGCGAGATATCGATGGCGGTCACATCCGCCCCGCGCGCGGCCAGCGCGGCTGCTGCCGTTCCGGTGCCGCAGCCCGCATCCAGCACCCGCGCACCGCGCAGATCCTCGGGCATCTGCGCCAGCATCAGCGCGCGCATCGCGTCGCGCCCCTCGCGCACTGTCTGGCGAATGCGCGACACCGGCGCGTCCGAGGTCAGCCGCTCCCAGACCCGCGTAGCGGTGCCATCGAAATAGCCGGCGACGCGCGTCCGCGTCGCGTCATAGCTGGCAGAGGGCGCCAGGTCGCGCATCAGTCAAACCCCAGCAACTCGAAGATGTCGCGGTCGGGCAGCGGCTGCGGGGCGTAGGCCTCGGTGCCGTTGTAGAGCGCCTCGGCCAGTCGCATGTATTCCGCGCGGCAGGCGAGGATGTCCTCATCCGCATCCATCTCGAACAGCGTCTTCTTCTTCAGCCGCGAGCGCCGGATCGCATCCACATCCGGCATGTGCCCGATCCGCTCGAACCCAACGGTCTTGCAGAAGCGGTCCACCTCATCCGTCTCGCGCGAGCGGTTGGCGATGCAGCCCGCCAGCCGCACCTTGTAGTTGGCCGACTTCGCCTGCACAGCCGCGATGATCCGGTTCATCGCGTATATGCTGTCGAAATCATTCGCGGTGACGATCACCGCGCGGTCGGCGTGTTGCAACGGCGCGGCAAAGCCACCGCAAACCACATCGCCCAGCACGTCGAAGATCACCACATCAGTGTCTTCCAGCAGATGGTGCTGTTTCAGCAGCTTAACCGTCTGGCCGACGACATAGCCGCCGCAGCCGGTGCCCGCAGGCGGTCCGCCCGCCTCCACGCATTTCACGCCGCCCCAGCCTTCGGTGACGAAATCCTCGGCGCGCAACTCCTCGGCGTGGAAATCGACCTCTTTCAGGATGTCGATCACCGTTGGCTGCAACCGCCCGGTCAGGGTGAAGGTGCTGTCATGCTTGGGGTCACACCCGATCTGCAACACCCGCTTGCCCTGCGCGGCAAAGGCCGCGGACAGGTTGCTCGAGGTCGTCGATTTGCCGATCCCGCCCTTGCCATAGACCGAAAACACCTTCGCGCCCTCGATCTTCTGGCTTGGGTCCATATGCACCTGCACAGAGCCTTCGCCATCCTGGCCCTTCAGCGTCGGCACTTCATCTCTCGGGCTCATATTGTTGTTCCCTTCATCTTTGTCCAAATATCCCGGAGGGTGTGGGGGGCTGGCCCCTCGCGTTCTCCGGAAAGCGTATCGGTCGCGGTCCTGCTCATTCGGCGGCAATCCCTTCGACCCGATCCTCGATCTCGTCCGCGGCGTCCTGCAACGCTGCGAGTGTCGCCGCATCCGGCGCCCAGTAGTTGCGTTCCGACGCCTCGATCAGCCGCCCGGCCAGCCGCGCAGAAGCCTGGGGGTTCATCTCTGCGAGCCTGCGCCGCATCGCCTCATCGAGCACGAAGGTCTCGGACAGGCGCTGATAGACCCAAGGATCCACATTGCCGGTCGTGGCCGACCAGCCCAGCGTGTTGGTCACCTGCGCCTCGAGCTGGCGCACGCCTTCGGCCTTGTGGTCCAGCAGCGCCTCGTAGAATTTCGGGTTCAGCGCGCGCGAACGGGTCTCCAGCGCGATCTGGTCACGCAGGGTCCGCACCTTGCCCGCCCCGCGCGTCTGGTCGCCGATATAGACCGGCGTTTCCTGCCCCCGCGCGCGCTTCACGGCCCGCGCGATGCCGCCCAGCGTGTCGAAATAATGGTCAACTGTCGTGACCCCCAGTTCGACCGATTCGAGGTTCTGATAGGCCAGATCCACTGTTGCGAGCGTCGCCTTCAGCAGTTCCGGCTGCGCCATCGGCTTGCCGGTCACCCCGTAAGCAAAGCCCTTGCGAGTCTGGTAGGCGTCGGCAAGTTCGTCCTCGTCGCCGAAGGCCGAGCTGTCCACCAGCGCGTTGACATTGGACCCATAGGCCCCTTCGGCATTCGAGAACACCCGCAGCGCGGCCGTTTCCAGATCGACCCCCAATTCGCGGGCGGAGGCCAGCGCATGCGCGCGGATGAAGTTCTGCGCCTCGGGCTCGTCGGCCGTCGCGGCCTTTAGCGCGGCCTCGGCCAGCAGGCGGGTCTGCAGCGGCAACAGGTCGCGGAAGATGCCCGACAGCGTCATCACCACGTCGATGCGCGGGCGGCCAAGTTCCGAAAGCGGGATCAGGTCGGCACCCGACAGCCGCCCGTAAGCGTCAAAGCGGGGTGTTGCGCCGATCAGTGCCAGCGCCTGGGCGATGGGGCCGCCATCGGATTTGATGTTGTCCGACCCCCAGAGCACCATCGCCACCGAGCGCGGCAGGGTCGGGTGGGTGTCCAGCAGCTTTTGCGCCTGCATGGCCCCTTCGTGCAGCGCGAATTTCGTGGGCATGCGGAACGGATCGAACGCATGAATGTTTCGGCCCGTGGGCAGGATTTCGGGCGAGCGAATCAGGTCGCCGCCCGGTACCGGCGCGATGTATTCGGCGCTCAGCGCGCGCATCAGCCCGGTGAGTTCGCTGTCTTGTTGCAGGGCATCGTCCATCGCCGCGCGCTGCTCTTCGCTGGCCTCCACATTGGCCAGCAGATTCGCGCGCGCCGTGGCATCGGGTATCCGGCCCATGATGTGCAGCCCCTCGGGGATCAGCGCATCCTCGCATTCTAGGAGCCGTACCCAGAGCGTTTCGGGCGTGCCTTCCAGATCGACCGCGGCAGCCTGTTCGGCGATCAGCGTCTCGATCTCGGCGCGGGCCGGATCATCAACCTCCATCCGCCGCCAGCGGGCGAGGCTGTCCTTCAACTCCTGCAAGCCCTTGTAGAGCCCGGCTTGCGCGACAGGCGGGGTCAGATGCGTGATCGTGACCGCGCCCGAGCGGCGCTTGGCAAGGCTCGCCTCGGAGGGGTTGTTCGCGGCATAGAGATAGATATTCGGCATCTCGCCGATCAGCCGGTCCGGCCAGTCGCGCGCGCCCATCCCGGCCTGCTTGCCGGGCATGAACTCGAGCGCGCCATGCATTCCGAAATGCAGCACCACATCTGCGGCATAAGTGTTGCGCAGCCAGAGGTAGAATTGCGTGAAGGCGTGCGTCGGTGCAAATCCGCGCTCGAACAGCAGCCGCATCGGGTCGCCTTCATAGCCGAAGGTGGGCTGCACACCGACAAAGACCTTGCCGAACTGCGCGCCCAGCACGAACACGCCGCGCCCATCGGATTGCACGCGCCCGGGCGCAGGCCCCCATACCGACTCGATGGCGTCGAGATGCGCGCAGTTTCCGACCATGTCCTCCGCACTGACATGGGCGGCGACATTGGCCTCCTGCCCGTATTGCGCGGCATTGCCCTGCAGCACGGCGGCGCGCAATTCGTCCGAAGTGGCGGGGGGCGTGATGTCATAGCCCTCTCGCGCAAGCCGGTGCAGCGTGTTGTGCAGGCTTTCGAACACGTCGAGATACGCCGCAGTCCCCACCGCCCCGGCATTGGGCGGGAAGCCGAACAGCACAATACCGACTTTCTTGGCGTGGTTTTCCTTGCGCCGCAGCGAAACCGTGCGCGCGAGCTTCTCTGCCAGCGAGGTGATACGCTCGGGGCAAGGGGCCATCGCGCGGGTATCGCTCGTGACATGGCAGTTATGCACGCAACCCGTGCATTTCTCGGCACCGTGGCGGCCACCATAGACCATGGGCGCGGTCGCGCCGTCGATCTCGGGCAGCGCGATCAGCATGGTGGTCTCGACCGGGCCAAGGCCGGTCTCCGAGGCGGCCCACTGGCCGAGCGTCTGAAACTCCAGCGGATGCGCAACCATGTAGGGCACGTTCAGCGCGCTGAGCGTCTCGACTGCGGCGGGGCTGTCGTTATAGGCGGGCCCGCCCACAAGGCTGAAGCCGGTCAGCGACAGCAGCGCGTCGATCTTGCCCTGATGATATTCGGCAATCGCGGGCCGCCCGTCCAGCCCGCCCGCAAAGGCCGGCACCACGGCAAGGCCGCGTGCCTCGAGCGCGCGGATGACTGCGTCATAATGCGCCGTGTCCGAGGCGAGGATGTAGGAGCGCATCAGCAGCAGTCCGACTGTGCCGGTCGCGCCTGCCGGGCGCGGCAGGGCGGTGGCGTCGGTGGTGATGCGGTCGGGCAGGTCGGGGTGGTAGAGGCCGACCTCGGGGTAGTCGATGGGCGCGGCGGCCTTGACCTCGCGCCATTCGGGGCGGTCGGCATAGCGCGCGATCAGGAAGCGCATCATCGCTTCGATATTCTCGTCCGACCCGCCAAGCCAGTATTGCATCGACAGGAACCAGGCCCGCAGGTCCTGCGCCTTGCCGGGGATGAAGCGCAGGATCTTCGGCAGCCGGCGCAACAGGCTCATCTGCTTGGCGCCGCTCGCGGGTTTCGACTTGTCCCCGCCGCCGCGCAACTTCTTCATCAGCTTGGCGATGCCGCTGGCCGGTTTCGCCATGTCCAGATCGCCCATCTTGGTCAGCTTGACGATCTGCGGGTCCGCGATCACGCCGACGAAGGCGTCGCAGCGTTCGCGCGCGGCCTGCAATTCGGGCAGGCAGGCGGTGACGTGTTCCTCGATGAACAGAAGGTTCGCCACCACGATATCGGCAGCGTTAATCGCGGCCTTGGCCTCGGCCAGGGCGGCAGGGTTCTCGGCCCATTCGGCGGCGGCGTGGATCGACACCTCGAGCCCCGGGAAATCGGAACGCAGGCGCGGCAGGGCGCGGGCTGCGGGACCGGCGGCATGGGCGTCGAGCGTGACGACGACAAGCCGGTAGGGCGCCGGCTGGATATGCTGACTATCGAGCATAATGCGCCTTGGCCTCGTAGAGCGTATCGACAGAGATTTCCTGCAGGCCCTTTTCAAAGGCGAACTTCTCGGTGTTGCGCCGGGCCTTGCCGCGAACGAAGAAGGGGATCTTCTTCAATTCCTTCTCGGCGCAGGTCAGCCAGATCACGTTGTCTTCTGTTGCGGGCACGGCTGGCGTGGGCATCGCGTGGTCCGCCTCCGCGGCAGGCACCTCTTGCGGCAAGGGTTGCGCCTTGCCGCCATGATGCGAGGGGCCTGCGGCGTCGTGGAACTCGAAATCCTCGCGGAACATGACCAGCAGATGCTCTTCCAGCCCCATCACCAGCGGGTGAACCCAGGTGTCGAAGAGCACATTCGCGCCCTCGAACCCCATCTGCGGCGAGTAGCGCGCCGGGAAGTCCTGCACATGCACGGGCGCCGAGATGACCGCGCAGGGAATCCCCAGGCGCTTGCCGATATGACGCTCCATCTGCGTGCCGAGGATCATTTCGGGGGCGGCCTCCTCGATGGCGCGCTCGACCTCGAGGTAATCGTCGGTGATCAGCGCCGTGAGGCCGAATTCCTTCGCCAGAGCGCGCATCGGGCGGGCCTGTTCGCGGTTGTAGCAGCCCATGCCGCAGACCTCGAAGCCCATCTCGTCGCGGGCGACCTTGGCGGCGGCCATGACATGCGTGCCGTCGCCGAAGAGGAACACGCGCTTGCCCGTGAGATAAGTGGAATCGACGCTCGCCGCCCACCAGGGCTGACGCAGGCGGGACTCGTCCACGGGCAGGGTGCTGCCCGAGAGCGTGCGGACTTCCTCGATGAAGGCGCGGGTGGCATTGGCGCCGATGGGGATGGTTTTCGTGAAGGGCTGGCCGTGCTCGCGTTCCAGCCAGCGGGCGGCGGATTCAGCGGTCTCGGGGTAGAGCAGCACGTTGAAATGTGCGGCGCCCATGCGGGCGATATCGGCGGGGGTGGCGCCCATCGGGGCGCAGACGTTCACTTCGATGCCCATCTCCGACAGAAGCGCCGTGATCTCCTGCGCGTCGTCTCGATGGCGGAAGCCCAGCGCCGTGGGGCCGATGACATTGCAGGTGACGCGCTCGGTGCGCGCCATCGGGCGGGCCAGTGTGCGGCAGAGCTGCAAGAACGCTTCGTCCGCGCCGAAATTCTCCTTGCGCTGGTAGCTGGGCAACTCCAGCGGGATGACCGGGACCGGCAGGCCCATCGTCTCGGCGAGGCCCCCGGGGTCGTCCTGGATAAGCTCGGCGGTGCAGGAGGCCGCGACCAGCAGCGCCTGCGGTTTGAACCGGGCATGTGCATCGCGCGCGGCGGTCATGAAGAGCCCCGCCGTGTCGGCCCCCAGATCGCGCGCCTGAAAGGTGGTGTAGCTGACCGGCGGGCGGTGGTCGCGCCGCTCGATCATGGTGAACAGGAGGTCGGCATAGGTGTCGCCTTGGGGCGCGTGCAGCACCATGTGCAGATCGCGCATGCCCGTGGCGACGCGCATCGCGCCGACATGGGGCGGGCCTTCATATGTCCAGACGGCGAGCTTCATGGCAGCACCCGGCAGTTGAGTATTTTCGGCAAGAAAATGGGGCGGGTCATTCGGCAGCTTCCATCCGGTTGGGGTGGCTGGCAGCCAGCAGGGCGCGGCGGCGCAGGGGTCGGGCGAAGAGGGACGCCAGATCACCGGCCTGCTCGTAGAAATGCACGGGCGTGAAGACGAGCTCGATCGCCCATTTTGTGGCGAGCCCTTCGGCCTCGAGCGGGTTGGCGAGGCCCAGGCCGCAGACGGTCAGATCAGGCCGCGCGGCGCGCACACGGTCGAGTTGCAGATCGACATCCTGCCCTTCCGAGATGGTCGGGCCGGGGGCGATCAGCGCCAGTTCAGCGCGATGGATCGTGGTGTGCAGGTAGGGGGTCGAGATCTCGACCGCCTGCATCCCGCATTCGCGGGTCAGGAAGCGCGCCAGCGGAATCTCCAGCTGGCTGTCGGGCATGAAGAAGACGCGTTTGCCGCGCAGCGTCTCGGTGGCGGCGGCGATGGCCTTTTCGGCGCGGGCGCGTGGAGCGGCCACGACCTGATCGACCGTCTCGGGGCTGATGCCGAATTCGGCAGCCACGGCCTTGAGCCACAATGTCGTGCCCTCGGCGCCGAAGGGGAAGGGGGCGTCGATGTGCTGCGCACCGCGGCGCTGCAGGGCAGAATGCGTATCGCCAAGGAAAGGCTGGGTGAGGGCGTAGCGCGTGTTGGGTCCGATGGCCGGGTCCATCGCGGCGCGTTTGGCGGGCAGGCAGCGGACCGGGCCCACGCCGATCTGTCCGAGCAGCGACAGCGCCTGATCCTCGACCACATCGGGCAGTGCGCCGACCATCAGCAGCTCTTTCGCCTCGGTCGTGGGCAGCGCCGGGACCATGGAGGCGAGGCAGGCATCCTCGCCCTCGGTAAAGGTCGTCTCGATGCCCGAGCCCGAGAAGTTCAGGACCCGCACCTTCGGGCCATGCGCGGCGCTCAGCCGTTCGGCGGCGCGCGACAGATCCAGCTTGATAACCTCGGACGGGCAGGAGCCGACAAGGAAGAGTTGGCGGATATCGGGGCGGCGGTCGAGCAGGCGGGCGACTTCGCGGTCGAGCTCGGCATTGGCATCGGCCATGCCGGCGAGATCCTTTTCCTCGAGGATCGCGGTGCCGAAGCGCGGCTCGGCGAAGATCATCACGCCGGCGGCGGATTGCAGCAGGTGCGCGCAGGTGCGCGAGCCGACGACGAGGAAGAAGGCGTCCTGCATCTTGCGGTGCAGCCAGATGATACCGGTCAGTCCGCAGAATACTTCGCGCTGGCCACGCTCGCGTAGCACAGGGGTATCGGTGCAGCCGGTGGCGGGGGAATGGGCGCTCATGCCGTCACCTCTTTCAGCGTGTCGCCGCCCAGCCGGGCCATGCGCAGCTTCCACAGGAACTGCAAGGCGTTGACGATGTAGATCGCATAGGCCACCAGCGCGAGGACCATGAGCTGCTGCGCGGTCATGAAGCCCGCGAACAGGGCCACGACATACAGCGTGTGCAGCGCGATCACGGCGAAGCTGACGACGTCTTCCCAGAAGAACGGCTCGGCAAGCAGATACTGGCCGAAGACCTCCTTCTCCCAGATCGCGCCGGTCACCATGATTGTGTAGAGCGCCAGTGTCTTGATCAGGATCGAGACAGTGGCGGCCATGTAGCCTTCGCCAGTCCCGAGGTAGCGCAGCACCAACGCGATCGAGATGATGCAGATCACAAGCTGCACTGGCGCCAGGATGCCCTGTACCAGCGTCCAGGGCGAGGCGTCGCGAATACGGCGCTGCTCGGCGGTGTAGAGTGGCTTGTGACGACGCTCCCTGCCCATGCGGCAGCCCCCGTTTTTCGATTCTCATGCAGAGATTAGCGCCGGGGGCCCCAAAGTGTCAATTATAATTTACACCCATGTCAGGATCGCGCGTCAGGGCTGCAGGGGCCGGGTTTAAGGCGTAAAGTCAAGGAAAACACATATAAACTGGGGGTCTGCCGCTGGCAGTGACGGTGGTCTTGGCGCGAAGAATTCAGAGTGTAAGTTTCTTTTGACAACTGCGCGCTTTCCTGCGACCGTAAAGGCGGAGTTGCCATTTGTGCCGAGTCGCCGGCCAAGGCCCGCGATGCGGTGGCAAGAAGCGAGGGACGACATGGACGGTCTAAGCCCAATGCTGGAAAATACTCAGCGACCGACCGAGGCCGCCCTGACGAGATTCGCGCTGCGCTGTGTGTCCGAGTTGAGCCGCTCGCACCGGATCGAGACCGGGAAACCTCGCAGTGATATCCTTGCCGCCCTGAGCCGTCACGCGATGACCGGCGAGCAGGGTGCGCTGGCGGATTTCTACAGTCGTATCCGCAGCAACGGCATCTCGGCGGAACAGGTGGTTGACGTCTACGTTGCAGCTGCAATCGACCGCATCGGGCATGGCTGGCACGAATGCGAACTCGATATTTTGCAGGCCTCCATTGCGCTTTCTCGCTTGCAGCGGTTGCTGCGCGAGCTTGGCTGGGCCTGGGCGTCGGACAGGGCCGGCGATTGCAACGGGCCATGCATCCTGCTGATCCTGCCGGTGGGCGAGCAGCACACGCTGGGCACCATGGTCGCCGCAAACCAGCTTCGCCGCATGGGCGTGTCGGTGAAACTCAGCCTCGCCCCGCGGACCGACAAGTTGCGGCGTTTGCTGCGCGATCACCGGTATTCTGCCGCATTCGTGTCCATATCGAACAGATCATGTCTTGCGCCGAGCGCAGATTTGATAAAGACAATCCGCGATCATTCCGAAGCGGGGATGCCGGTCGTCGCAGGCGGTGGCATCGTGGCCGAGATGGGCCAGAACCTGTCTTCGCGAGCGCTTGCCGCGCGGCTCGGGGCGGACCTCGCAACGGCCGACATCTCTGAAGCGCTGGCCTTCATCGGCGGCGAGAGCAGCCGCTTTGCCGCGGAATGATCAGTTAAAAGCGACGAGACGGTCAAAGCCGGGCCGTAAAGAAGGGCGGGCCGAGCGTGTCGAATGATGGGGCCAACATCGGGATAGACGGGGCAGAGCCCATTCTGCAGGATCCCGTGGTGTCATCGGTCATTTCCACGATGTCCGACATCTCGTTGACGATCGACCCGGATCGTTGCGTGACTGCGGCCGTGGCGCGTCCATCCTCGCCGTTTTCCGAGCAGGTCAACGAGTGGGTTGGAAAGCGGTTTGCCGATGTGTTGAAGGGCGACTCTCCGCGCCAGTTTGAACAGCGCCTTTCAGAACTGGTCGAGCGCGCCGCACAAGGCGAGAAGACGCCGTTTCGCTGGGTCGAACTCGAGCATAGTGACAGCGCCGGGCATTCCATGCCGATTCGCTATGCGATGCACTGGATGGCCGCACGCGACGAGGTGCTTATGCTCGGCCAGGACCAGCGCCCTGTGATCGAGATGCAGCAGCAGTTGCTCAACGCCCAGATCGCACTGGAACAGGATTACGAGTCGCAGCGCGAGATTGACACGCGTTATCGGCTGCTGATGGATTTCACGTCGGATGCGGTAGCGCTGGTTTCGGCCAGCACCGGGCGGGTGGTCGACATCAACCACAACGCGGCCTCGCTATTCGGGGTCAAGCGTGCCGACCTGCTGGAGACGGTATTCGCCGATCACTTCGTTTCGCGTGGCAAGACCGGGCTCATCGCCAGCCTGACGACCCATGTCGCACTCGATTCGCCAGAGCCCGTCGAAGTCGAGGTGAAAAGCTCTCAGAGATCCTTGCTGCTGAGTTCCAAGCTGTTTCGTGCTGCGGGCGAGCAATTGATCCTCGTCCGGCTGACGGATCCGCAATTCGGGTCGGTTGCAGATGGGCGGCTGATCGCCAATCTGCGCCAGCTCTTCTACCGCAGCCCGGAAGCGATGGTCTTCACCGACCGCGAGGGCCGTGTCGTTGATGCGAACGAGACCTTTCTCAACATGACCGATACGGTAAGCATGAACGACCTGCGCGGGGTCAGCCTGGCCGAGTTCCTGGCGCGCGGCACGGTCGATCTGAAGGTCTTGCTGGAAAACGCGCAGCGTGCCGGTCAGTTGCGGATGTATGCCACGAAGCTGAAGACCGGCTTCGATGCGCAGGTGTCGATCGAGTTGTCGGCCACATGGCTCGACGACCGGATCGATCCGGTGCTGGCGCTGGTAATCCGCAATGCCTCGAACACGGCCACGCAGCGCCCCGAAATGGTGTCCACCGATGCCGACATGCGCGGTGTGATGGAGTTGGTCGGGTCCTCGACACTCAAGGATATCGTGTCCGACACCACGAATGTGATCGAGAAGATCTGTATCGAGACCGCCATCGAGTTGACCCGCAACAACCGCGTCGCGGCGGCCGAGATGCTCGGGCTGTCGCGCCAGTCGCTTTATGTGAAGTTGCGGAAATACGGGATGCTGGCGCGCGACGAGGACTGATCCCGCACTGCGCTTGATCTGTGTCAATTACATCTGACAGATATGCTGTCAGCCTTGCTTTACAAAAGCGGAGGTTGGCATGCGGATCGTCTTCATTCACCCGAACTACCATTCCGGTGGCGCCGAGATCGCTGGCAACTGGCCACCGGCCTGGGTCGCCTATCTGACCGGCGCGCTGAAAGCGGCGGGGTTTGACGACATCCATTTCATCGACGCGATGACAAATCATTTCGATGACGATGCGCTGCGCACGCAACTGTCGGAATTGCAGCCCGATGTCGTGGGTACCACTGCGATCACGCCGTCCATCTATGTGGCCGAGCAGACATTGAAGATCGCACGCGAAGTGGCGCCTGATTGCGTGACCGTGCTGGGCGGCGTGCACGCGACCTTCATGTTCCGACAGGTGCTGACCGAGGCCCCCTGGATCGACACGATCGTGCGCGGTGAGGGCGAGGAGATCGTCGTCAACCTCATGCAGGCCATTGCCGAGGGCCGCTGGCCCGAGGATCGCCATAGCATCCATGGTCTGGCCTTTATCGATGGCGACGAGATCAAGGCGACGCAGGCGGCCTCGACCGTCAAGGACCTGGACGGAATCACCCCCGACTGGTCGATCCTTGAATGGGACAAATACATCTATGTTCCGCTGAACCGCCGGGTCGCCATCCCGAACATGGCGCGCGGATGTCCGTTCACTTGCAGCTTCTGCAGCCAATGGAAATTCTGGCGTGACTACCGCGTGCGCGACCCGATCAAGGTGGTGGACGAGATCGAGGATCTGGTGAACAACCACGGCGTCGGCTTCTTCATCTTGGCCGACGAGGAACCGACCATCAACCGCAAGAAATTCATCCAGTTCTGTGAAGAGCTGATCGCGCGCGGCCTGCCCGAGCGGATCCAGTGGGGCATCAACACCCGCGTCACCGACATCATGCGCGATAAGGAGTTGCTGCCTTTCTACCGCAAGGCCGGGCTGGTGCATGTGTCCCTCGGCACCGAGGCGGCGGCGCAGTTGAAGCTTGATCAGTTCAACAAGGAAACCACGGTCGAGCAGAACAAGGAGGCGATCCGCCTGCTGCGCGAGGCCGACATCTTTACCGAGGCGCAATTCATCGTCGGTCTGGACAACGAAACCGCCGAGACGCTGGAAGAGACCTTCCAGATGGCCTGGGACTGGCAGCCCGATCTGGCCAACTGGGCGATGTATACGCCTTGGCCCTTCACGCCGCTGTTCCAGGAACTGCGCGATCAGGTCGAAGTATTCGATTATTCGAAATACAACTTCGTGACGCCCATCATGAAGCCCAAGGCCATGTCGCGGGGCGGGTTGCTGGAAGGCGTGCTGAAGAATTACCGCCGTTTCTACATGCGCAAGGCGCTGTTCCACTACCCCTGGCGCGGGACGGGCTATCGGCGGAAATACCTGCTGGGCTGCCTGAAGGCCTTTCTGAAAGCGGGGGTGCAGCGGCAGTTCTATGATCTGGGCAAGACCGATTACTTCAGCATGAAATCGCGCGACGATCTGGATTTCGGTTTCGACATGACCCGGACCATCGCCGACGCACAGCTGGCAGACTGGGAAGACCACGCCGACAAGAAGCGCAAGGCCGCCGAGCGGCGCGAGGCGTTGCGTGCACAGGGGAAAGCACGCGCAGCGGAGCGGAGTGCCATCAAGGCCTGCGGCGGTGGCGGGCAGTTGACGGATGACGAGGCCGAACTGGCTGCGGGCAGTCCGCGCCCGTTCCGGATGCCCAACGGCGCCACTGTCGAGCGGCGTGAACCGGCGGAGTGATGGCCATGGCGGCCCCGGTGGCCCGGATTGGACCCAATGCGATCCTCCAGCACCTGCCGGTGCTGGATGGCGAAATCGGCGCCCGGTTGCGCGGGGCGCTGTTGCACCGCGCCGGGGTGACCGAACCGCCGCTCGATTCGGGGATGCTGCCCGAGGACCAGGTCGCGCGGCTGCACCATGCGGTGCGACTGTTCATGCCCGACCGCTTCGTGCGCATCCAGCGCGCAGCGGGCCTGGCGACGGGAGGCTACATCCTTGCCCATCGCATTCCGCGTCTGGCGCAGGGTCTGATCCGCGCATTGCCCGCCCGCGTCGGGGCGCGCCTGCTGACAGCTGCGATTGCGCGCCATGCCTGGACTTTCGCCGGGTCGGGCAGGTTTCGGGTTCTCAGCCACGAACCTTTGCGTCTGGAAATCAGCGGTAACCCGCTCGCGATCGGCCCGTCGGACGTGCCGCTGTGCCATTGGCACGCGGCAGTGTTCGCGCGCCTCTATTCTGCATTGGTTTGGCCCGATGTGCGCGTGATCGAGGAAAGCTGCGTCGCTGCGGGCGCGCCGGCCTGTGTCTTCGTGCTGCACCCGCGCTGACGGACCGGCATTCGGGCCGCCCCACCCGCCCGCCTGCGTCCCGAATGCCGGTCCTTGCTCGATTTTTCGACTGTAAATCTAAATTTACACTTGCCCGACTCGTAAATGGAAGGCAAAGTTGACAGCAAAGGGAACCAAACCAATGGCTGACAGCACCTTCACGTCCCCGGGCGCAAGGCCCGCGACCTCGTCCAGAACCCTCCAGCCCGCTGCGGCGCTGGAGCTGATTAAACCCATCACATGGTTCCCGCCGATGTGGGCCTATCTCTGTGGCATCATCTCGGTCGGGATCTGGCCGGAAAGCTGGGCGCTGGTGGTGCTGGGCGTATTGCTGGCCGGCCCCATCGTCTGCGGCATGAGCCAGGCCGCCAACGACTGGTGCGACCGGCATGTGGACGCGATCAACGAGCCGCACCGCCCGATCCCCTCGGGGCGCATCCCGGGGCGCTGGGGATTGTATATCGCGCTGGCAATGACTGTCCTGGCACTGGTCGTGGGCTGGCAGCTCGGACCTTGGGGCTTTGGCGCGACCGTGGTGGGCGTGCTGGCGGCTTGGGCCTATTCCGCCGAACCCATCCGCGCCAAGCGCTCGGGCTGGTGGGGGCCCGGGCTTGTGGGCCTATCCTATGAGACGCTGCCGTGGTTCACCGGCGCTGCCGTCATCGCCGCCGGGGCACCGCGCTTCGAGATCGTCGCCATCGCGCTCCTCTACGGCCTCGGCGCGCATGGCATCATGACGATAAATGATTTCAAGGCGATCGAGGGTGACCGGCAGATGGGGCTGAAGTCGCTACCCGTCACGCTCGGCCCCGTGGACGCCGCGACAGTCGCGGGCACCGGCATGATCATGGCGCAACTGGTCGTGGTTTGCCTGCTGGTGATCTGGGGTGCGCCGGTCCACGCGGCAATCATCACGGCGGGTATCGGCGTTCAGATCTGGGCCTTCCGCCGCTGGCGGCAGGACCCGGCGCGGCTGGCGCCGTGGTTCAACGGCACGGGCGTCGGGCCCTATGTGCTGGGCATGATGGTCGCGGCCTTTGCCCTGCGGGGGATCGGCGCATGACGCTGAGCTGGGCGCAGATCTTCCGGCTGGGGCTGGTGCAGGCCTGCCTCGGCGCGATTGTCGTACTGATGACCTCGACGCTCAACCGGCTGATGGTGGTGGAACTGGCGCTGCCGGTAGTGCTGCCGGGGTTTCTGGTGGCATTGCATTACGGCGTGCAGATCACCCGGCCCAACTGGGGCTTTCTGGCCGATCAGGGCGGCAACCGCACGCGCTGGATCATCCTTGGCATGATCATGCTGGCGCTTGGGGGCCTGGGCGCCGCGGCCGCGATTCCAGTGCTCGAGACAAACCTTGCGCTGGGGCTGGGGTTGTCGGTCGTGGCCTATATCGTGATCGGGCTGGGCGTTGGCGCGTCGGGCACTTCCCTGCTGGCGCTGCTGGCGACTGCGACGGCCGAGCATCGCCGCCCCGCCGCAGCAACGATCACCTGGCTGATGATGATCGCGGGCATCGCGCTGACAGCGATCACGGCGGGGCATTTCCTCGACCCCTATGGCCATGCGCGGCTGCTGGTGATCGTCGCGATCATCTGCGCGGGCGCTGTGGGGCTGACCGTGCTTGCGGTCTGGGGGATAGAGCGCCGCGTCATTTCCCGCCCCGCGCCGCCGCCCGCGCGCTTCCGTGACGGGATCGCCGAGATCTGGGCCGACACCCGCGCGCGGCATTTCACCTTTTTCGTGTTCCTGTCGATGACCGCCTATTTCATGCAGGAACTCATTCTGGAGCCCTATGCCGGCCTCGTCTTCGGCTTCACGCCGGGGGAATCGACCTCGATGTCGGGCGCGCAGAATGGCGGGGTCTTTCTCGGCATGGTGCTGGTGGGCGTCGCGGCGACCGGGCTGCGGGTCGGGAGCCTGCGCTTCTGGGTGGTGTCGGGCTGCATGGGATCGGCGCTGGTGCTGATGGCGATCGCCATGGCCCCGGCGATGGCGGTGCCGCTGGTGCCGCTGGTGATCGGCCTTGGCTTCTTCAATGGCATGTTCGCGGTCGCGGCCATTGGGTCGATGATGCAGCTTGCCGGCGAAGGGCGTGACAAGCGCGAGGGCACGCGCGTCGGCCTCTGGGGCGCAAGCCAGGCCATGGCAGCGGGCTTCGGCGGACTGACCGGCGCGGCGCTGGTCGATCTGGCGCGCAGCTTGTTGCCCGTGGCAGAGGCTTTCGGCGCGGTGTTTTCCGTGCAGGCCGCAATCTTCGTGGCGTCGGCATTCCTCGCCGCGCGCATCATGGTGCCGCGCGCACCGCAACTTGTCCCGGGGGAGTGACCCATGAGCTATGATGTCTTTGTCGTGGGCGGTGGCCCCTCGGGCGCAACTGCCGCCGATGATCTGGCGCGGGCAGGCCACAAGGTGGCGCTGCTGGACCGCGCTGGACGGATCAAGCCCTGTGGGGGAGCGATCCCGCCGCGCCTGATCGCGGATTTCGCGATTCCCGAGGATCAGCTTGTGGCCCACATCACCACGGCGCGGATGATCTCGCCCACCGGTCGCGCAGTCGATATTCCCATCGAAAACGGCTTTGTCGGTATGGTGGACCGCGAGCATTTCGACGAATTTCTGCGGGTGCGGGCGGCGGAAAACGGGGCGGAGCGGCTGACTGGCACCTTCCTGCGCGTGGAACGGGATGCGGAAGGCACGCATGTTGTCTGGCGCGACAAGGCAAGCCGCGAGGAGCGGCGAAGCGCCACGAAACTGGTGATCGGCGCAGATGGGGCGCGCTCGAATGTCGCCCGCGCCGAGGTGCCGGGCGGCGACAAGATCCCCTATGTGATCGCCTATCACGAGATCATCAAGGCCCCGCCGGCCAATGATGTCTACGACCCCGACCGCTGCGACGTGATCTATGACGGGCGCATCTCGCCCGATTTCTATGGCTGGGTGTTTCCGCATGGCAAGAGCTGCTCGGTCGGGATGGGCACCGAAAAGCCCGAGGCGAACCTGAAGGAGGCCACGGCGGCGTTGCGCAAGATGGCTGGGCTGGAAGGCTGCGAGACGATCCGGCGCGAGGGTGCGCCGATCCCGTTGCACCCGATGGACCGTTGGGACAATGGCCGCGATGTGGTGCTGGCGGGCGATGCCGCCGGAGTGGTCGCGCCGTCCTCGGGTGAGGGGATCTACTACGCCATGGTCGGCGGGCGCGTGGCCGCGACAGCCGCGCAGGCGGCGCTGGTCTCGGGCAAGGCGAAGGACCTGCGGCTTGCCCGCAAGCTGTTCATGCGCGAGCACAAGACCGTGTTCCGGGTGTTGCGCCAGATGCAGGACGCTTATTACAAGTCCGACGAACGGCGCGAGCGCTTCGTGTCGCTCTGTCATGACGTGGATGTTCAGCGCCTGACGTTTGAGGCCTATATGAACAAGAAGCTGGTGGCGGCGCGCCCGTTTGCGCATCTCAAGATCGGGGTGAAGAACCTGATGCATCTGACGGGGCTGGTCCGGCCAGGATATACATGAGTGTGCGGATCCCCGCCTGGGACGAGGATGGCACGCTGCGGCCAGTGGACAAGCTGGAGGTGCACCGGCGCGGCCTGCGGCACAAGGCGATCTCGGTGTTCGTCACCGAAGGCGACCGCGTGCTGATGCAGCGCCGGGCGCTTGGCAAGTATCACACGCCGGGGCTTTGGACGAATACCTGCTGCACGCATCCGCATTGGGGCGAGGCGCATCTCGACTGCGCAACCCGGCGGCTGGAAGAGGAGATGGGCATAACCGGGCTGCCGCTCAGCCATGTGGCCGAGATCGAATATCGCGCTGATGTGGGGGGGGGATTGGTCGAACACGAATTGGTTCAGGTTTACACGGCGCGTGCGATGCCCGATTTGCCGGTCGCACCCGACCCGGACGAGGTTGCGGATACTGACTGGATCAGCCTCGCAGCGCTGGTGGCGCTGATCGAGCGCTTCCCGGAACGCTTCACTCCCTGGCTGCGCATCTACCTGCGCGATCACGCGCGCACGATCTTCGGCCCGGCGGCGCTGGAGGTCTCGGCCGACTAGGCTGCCTGCGCCCGCCTACAGGCCCGGGGCGAAGCGAGGTCAGGCGAATTGCGGGTTGCGCCGCAGAACCGAGAAATTCAGCGCACCGGCGATGGTCACCCACAAGAGATAGGGCGCGAACAGCAAGCCCGCGACAGGGTCGAGCATCCAGAAGCTGACCATCGTCGCCGCGACGAAAGTCCAGAGAAAACACAGGATGATCATTGCCGCGCGCATCCGCTTGAGCCCGAAGAAGACCGGCGACCACAGCGTGTTGAAGGCAATTTGCGCCGCCCAGAAGGCCAGCGCCTGCGCCGAGCCTTCGATCAGTGAAACCCGCATGGCGGCATAGGACATGGCGAGATAGAGCGTGATCCAGACCAGCGGAAAGACGATTCCCGGCGGCGTCCAGACGGGTTTGTCTAGCTCATCATACCACTTGCCCGGCTCGAACATCGAGCCCGTCGCCCCGGCGGCTCCGCAGGCGGCCAGAAAGGTCAGAAACAGCATCCAGTCCATCGCGCCCTCCATGCGTGGGCTGACCTAAAGGCGCACCCGTTCCGGGTGCAAGCCTTTACTGGGCGCCCGTGCCGGGCGCGCGGTGCAGCGCCGCCTGCGCAGGCACGTAGCTCAGGCGCTGCGCCGGTCCATGACGGGATATGCAGCACGGCGGCGGAGGTCATGCTCGTGCAGCCGCGCAAGGGCCGCGATCAGCGCTTCGGAGCGCGGGGTTTCGGGCGCCTCGAGTGTTGCGGCCTCGACCAGAAATGCGGTTTCGGGGCAGGGGCGGGCGTAGAGCGTCGGCATCCGTGGCAGGCACAGGCTGGTGCCCGCCTTGAGCCCGGCGAGCGCCAGCCAGCCCAGTTTGCGCCGGTGTCCCGTAACTGCCCGGCGGCTGATCGAGTCGCAGCCCTGCGCACGGATTACGCCGCCGATACCGTCATAGATGTGCCGCGCAGCGTAGATACCCGGTCGACAGCCAAGCGGCAGCGCAGCAATGCCCGGCTCGGCCCGCTGGTAGAGCCGCGTCGCCTCGCGTAGCAATCGGTCGGTCATGGCGCGAATCTCTGGGCGGGGTTGCGGCGACCGGGTGAAGTCGTCGGGGTCGAGCCCGGCTTCGGCAAACCAGTCGAGTGGCAGATAGATCCGCCCGCGCCGCGCATCCTGGCCGACATCGCGCGCGATATTGGTGAGCTGCATCGCCAGCCCCAGATCGCAGGCCCGCGCCAGCCGGTCGCGGTCGCGCACGCCCATCAGGACGCACATCATCGCGCCCACGACTGCGGCCACGCGCGTCGAGTAGGCCCGCACATCCGATAGTGTGGGAAAGCGTCGCCCCTCGGCATCCCATGCCAGCCCCTCGAGCAGCGCATCGGGCAGGGCGCGGGGCAGATCATGCGCCTCGATCAGCCGGGCGAAAGCGCGGTCCACTGCCGCAGCACGAGGCGCACCGCGATAGGCGCGGTCCAGCCGGTCCTGCAAATGCAGCACGGCCGCCACGGGGTCGCGCCCTTCATCAACCGCGTCATCGGCCAGGCGGCAAAAGGCATAGAGTACCAGCGCCGGGTCGCGCACGCGGGCGGGCAGGAGCTTCGAGGCCGCGTGAAAGCTGAGCGAGCCGGTACGGATCGCAGCGCGGCAGGCCTCCATATCGGCGACGGCGCTCATTCCGCTGCCACCTGGAGGGGGGCTGCCACGAGGGTCGCGGCGCGCTCCGCGTCGGGCACAAGTTGCGCCAGCACCTCTGCCGTGCCGATCACACCGGGCACGCCTGCGCCCGGGTGGGTTCCGGCCCCGGCCAGATACAGCCCCGGCACTTCCTCCGAGACATTATGCGGGCGGAACCACGCGCTTTGCAGGATACGCGGCTCGATCGAGAAGCCCGCGCCCAGCGGCGAGAGGTAGCGGTCGCGGAAGGTCTCGGGGGTGAAGGTCACGCTCTCGGTGATACGCTCGGACAGCCCCGGCAGGAGCCGCTCTTCCAGCATCGCGAGCATCTTCGCACGGTAGGGTTCGGCCTCCTGCGTCCAGTCGACGCCGTTCGCATGCCCCAGATGCGGCACGGGCGAGAGGACATAGAAGGTGTCATCCCCCTCGGGCGCGGCGGAGGCGTCGGTAACCGTGGGCCGATGGACATAGAGGCTCATGTCATCCGCCAGGTGCCCGCGGATGAAGATGTCCTTGATGTGCTCGCGGTAACGCGGGCCGACAACGATGGAGTGATGCCCCACATCGCGCCACATTTCGCGCGTGCCCCTGGTGCCGAAATACCAGACATAAAGGCCCATCGACCAGCGCGTGCGGGCGAGCTTCGCATCGCTCCAGCGTTTTTTCGGGCGGTTGCGCAAGAGCCGCGTATAGGTGTGCCCGGCATCGGCGTTCGAGACCACGATATCAGCGGTGATCTCGCGCCCGTCCTTCAGCTTTACGCCCGCCGCGCGGCCCTGGCGCACCAGGATCTCGTCCACATCGACGCCGAGGCACACCTCGCCGCCCTGATCGCGGACCACGCCGGCCATGGCTTGGGCGATTGCCTGCACGCCGCCCATCGCGTAATGCACGCCGAATGCCTTCTCGAGATGGCTGACCAGCGCATACATCGAGGTCACGCGGAACGGATCACCACCGATGAAGAGCGGATGGAAGGAAAACGCGAAACGCAGCCGCTCATCCCGGAAGCGCCTTGCGGCATGGGCATAGACCGAGCGATCCGCGCGATACCAGGCGAATTTCGGCAGGACCTTGATCAGATCCCAAAGCTTGTTCATCGGACGGCGGCCCAGATCCTCGTAGCCGAACCAGTAGCGCGCCTCGGCATCGGCGAGGAACTGGCGGTAGCCTTTCAGGTCATCCGGCGCGAGGCGGGTGATTTCGGCCTCCATCGCCTGCGGGTCATTTCGCATCGTGAAGCTCGACCCGTCGGGCCAGCGGATCTGATAGAAGGGCTCCATTGGCTTGAGCGTCACATCGGCATCGAAATCGCGACCGCAGGCAGCCCAGAGATCGCGCAAGCCCTGCGGCACCGTCACGATGGTCGGGCCCAGATCAAACCGATGCCCCCCTTTCGTGATCGACGAGCCGCGTCCGCCCGGTTGGTCCAGCCGGTCAAGGACCGTGACAGCATAGCCCTTGGCCCCCAGCCGCATCGCAGAGGCCAGCCCCCCCAGCCCGGCGCCGATGACAATGGCGCGCGAAGGTGCAGAATCGGTCATGGATCGGTTCCCGTATCGTGTTCAAGCCAGCCTACACTGCGCCGGAATGTCAATCAAGGTTTACATTCGTCGCTTTACTATGTCCAGGCTATGTGACAATCTGGCTTGACATGTCTGACCCGGGAATCGCCATGCAAACCGTCACGCTCAGCCTGTTCCGCTTCGATCGGATCCTGGCGCGGCTTTGGGTTCTGGGGCAGATGGGTGCGGCGCGGCTGTCGCTGCCACATGTGCCGGGGCTGGGCTTCTGGAAGCTTTGCGGCTCGGGCACGGGCGAGGGCTTCACGCCGCGCCCGAACTGGGGCACCTGGGCGATCCTCGGGGTCTGGTCCAATGCGAAGGCCGCGCGAGACGGGCTGGCCCAAGCGCCCTTCACTCGCTGGCGCAACCGCGCCGACGAATCAGTGACACTCTATCTCGAGCCGTTCTCCGTGCGCGGTCATTGGTCTGGCGCGCGCCCCTTCCGGCCCGAAGGCGCTGCCGATGGTCCCGTCGCCGCGATGACCCGCGCCACTGTAAAGCCGATGCGCGCGTTCCGGTTCTGGGGGCGGGTACCGGACATCTCGGCGCGAGTGGGCGCAGACCCGAACGTGATCTTCAAGATCGGGATCGGCGAGGTGCCGCTGCTTCATCAGGTCACATTCTCGATCTGGCCTGACACGGCGAGCATGGCGGCCTTTGCGCGAACTGGCCCGCATGCCGACGCAATCCGCGCCGTTCGTGAAGAGGGCTGGTTCAACGAAGAACTTTACGCCCGCTTCCGCATCAGCGCGACGCAGGGCACCTGGCAGGGGCGCGACCCCCTGTTCCGCAATCAGACGCAGGAGGCCGCATGACGCCGTTCCCCTTTACCGCCATCGTCGGGCAGGACGAGATGAAGACCGCGATGATCCTGACCGCCATCGACCCGAAGATCGGCGGGGTTCTGGTCTTCGGCGACCGAGGGACCGGCAAATCGACCGCAGTGCGCGCGCTGGCTGCCCTGCTGCCGCCCATCGAGGCCGTTGCGGGCTGCCCCTGCAACTCCGCCCGCCCCGCGGATTGTCCCGACTGGGCTGACGTGACCGACCAGCATCTCGTCACCCGCCCAACCCCGGTGGTGGATCTGCCGCTCGGCGTAACCGAGGACCGCGTGACTGGCGCGCTGGACATCGAACGTGCGCTGACCCGAGGCGAGAAAGCCTTCGAGGCCGGGCTTCTGGCGCGCGCCAATCGCGGCTATCTCTATATCGACGAGGTCAATCTGCTCGAGGATCATATCGTCGATCTGCTCCTGGACGTGGCGCAGTCGGGCGAGAATGTGGTCGAACGCGAGGGGCTCTCGATCCGCCATCCGGCGCGCTTTGTGCTGGTGGGCTCGGGCAACCCCGAGGAAGGCGAACTGCGCCCGCAACTGCTCGACCGTTTCGGCCTCTCGGTCGAGGTAAAGAGTCCTGATGATATCGAGACACGGGTCGAGGTTATCCGCCGCCGTGACGCCTATGAGAACGATCTTGAAGCGTTCATGGAAGACTACGCCCCGCAGGATGCCGCGTTGCGCGAGCGTATCCTCGCCGCCCGTGCGGCCCTGCCGCAGGTGCGCACATCGAATGTCGCGCTGCATGACTGCGCATCGGTCTGCCTGGCGCTCGGCTCGGATGGCTTGAGGGGGGAGTTGACGCTGCTGCGCACGGCCCGCGCGCTCGCAGCGTTTGAGGGCGCAGACGAACTCACCCGCGCGCATATCCGCGCAAGCGCCCCCATGGCGCTGCGCCACCGCCTGCGCCGCGACCCGCTGGACGAGGCGGGCTCCACCGCCCGGGTCGCGCGTCAACTGGCTGAAGTGCTGCCGTGATCCGGCCTGCCCTCATTTTCTTGCCTCAAATACTCCGGGGTTCGGGGCAGCGCCCCGAGACGCCGCGCGCCACGACCGCCCCTTGACCATGACACCATTCGACGAAACCGCTGCACAGCCCTATCGACCCCGGCCCCCGGCGGACCCCTGGGAACAGGTCGAACTCGCATTGACGCTCCTGGCCATCGACCCACGGGGCTTGCGCGGTATGTGGCTGCGCGCGCGCACCGGACCAGTGCGTGACCGGGTGCTGTCAGGGCTTGCCCTGCTGGCCCCGCGAAAGCTGCATCCCGCCATCAGCGACGAGGCGCTGCTCGGCGGGCTGGATCTGTCGGCGACACTCGCAAGCGGTGAACTGACCCGCCATGCCGGGCTGCTCGCCGAACCCGGCCTCAAGCTTCTGGCTATGGCCGAGCGCTGCCCGCCGGGGTTGGCCGCGCGGCTGGGCCAGGCGCTCGACAGCGTGCCTGAAATCAGCCTCGTCGCACTGGACGAGGCAGCGGAAGAGGGCGAGGGCCTTCCCCCGGCGCTTGCCGACCGGCTGGGGCTGTTTGTTGACCTCGACAGCCTTTCCTGGGGCGAGAGCCGCGAGATCAGCCTGCCGCGCGGCGCCATCGCCACAGCGCAGGCGCGCCTTGGTGCCATCGCCACCGGCAAGGCCCTCGCCCGGCTGACGCGCGTCGCCGCCGAGCTTGGCATCGGCAGTTTGCGCGCGCCGCTCATGGCGCTGGCCTGCGCGCGCGCCCATGCGGCATGGCGCGGCAGCGATGCTGTGGAAGTCGTCGATATGGAGGTGGCCGTCGCCCTCGCCCTCGCCCACCGCGCCACACGCCTGCCCGAGGACGCCCCGCCCCCGGACGAGACCCCGGATCCCCCGCCCCCCGACCAACAGGAGGGAGAAGCCGAGACGCAGGACCCCACCCCCGATCTTCCCGACGAGGTGCTGATCGCGGCGGCCAGCACGGCGCTGCCGCCCGGGTTGCTCGCCCGGCTGCAGGCCGCGCGCGTTGCGCGCAGCGCGCGGGCGGCGTCGGGTGCGGGAGCCGCGCGAAAATCGATGCGGCGGGGGCGTCCGCTGCCTGCGCGTGCGGGAAAGCCGGGTTCGGGCGCGCGGGTTGATGTGATCGCGACACTCCGCCAGGCCGCGCCATGGCAGAAGATGCGCCGCCGCCTGATGCCCTCCCGCGCGGCGGATCGCCTGCTGCTGATGCCCTCTGACATTCGCATCCGCCGCTATCAGGACCGCACCGACCGCGTGTTGATCTTCGTTGTCGATGCCTCGGGCTCCAGCGCGCTGGCGCGGCTGGCCGAGGCCAAGGGCGCGGTCGAGCTGATGCTGGCAGAGGCCTATTCCGCGCGCGATCATGTGGCGCTGGTCAGCTTTCGCGGGCAGTCGGCGGAACTCAGCCTGCCGCCGACCCGCTCGCTGGTGCAGGCCAAGCGGCGGCTTGCGGGGCTGCCGGGCGGGGGTGCGACACCGCTTGCCAGCGCGTTGCAGACAGCCCTCGAAGCAGCCGATCAGGCGCGCGGGCAGGGCATGGCGCCAACACTGGCGTTGCTGACCGACGGGCGGGGCAACATCGCACTCGATGGCAGCGCCGACCGTGCGCAGGCCGCGCAACAGGCCGCGCAGCTTGCCCGCGCCATCGCCGCCAAGGGTCTGCCTGCGCTGGTGATCGACACCAGCTTGCGGCCCAAACCCGCGCTGCGCGAGCTTGCCGGCCAGATGGGGGCCGAGATGATCGCCCTGCCGCGCGCTGATGCGCGCGGGCTGTCGGCGGCGCTGGGCGCGGTGCTCGGGCGTTAGGGGCGTGACCGCCCTGCCCGATGACTGGCCATTGCGCGCGGCCTCGCGCATCATCCGGTGCCGCCCGCATGAATGGCATGTGCAGGTCACGGGCACGGGGCCGGATTTGCTGCTGCTGCACGGGGCGGGCGCGTCGGCGCATAGTTTCCACCCGATTATGTCGCATCTGCCGGGGTTTAGGCTGATCGCGCCCGACCTGCCCGGGCAGGGCTATACGCGGGCAGGTGGGTTGCGTCGGCTGGGGCTCGACCCGATGGCCGAGGATCTCGCGGCGCTCTGCGCCGATCAGGGCTGGCAGCCCACGGCGATCATCGGCCATTCGGCGGGCGGGGCCGTGGCGCTGCGGCTGGCGGAGATCCTGCCCGCGCCCCCGCAGGCAGTGGTGGGGATCAACGCCGCACTCGGGCCATTCGACGGCGTGGCGGGCTGGCTGTTTCCGCGCTTGGCGCGCGTCATGGCGGCGAGCCCGCTGGCCGCCGTGGCCGTAACCCGACTGTCGTCGAGCCGCGCGCAGGTGGAACGGCTGGTCGCGGGTATGGGCTCGACCATCGCGCCGGAAGGGATCGCCACCTATCAGCGGCTTGTCAGTAGTCGCGCGCATATCGAGGGCACGCTGGGCATGATGGCGCAGTGGCAGCTCGAGCCGCTGCTGGCGCGTATGCCGCAAATCGCGGTGCCGACCCTGCTGATAGCGGCCCCGCGCGACCGTGCCGTGCCGCCTGCCGTGTCGCGCATGCGGGCAGAGATCCTGCCGCGCGCCGAATTTGCCGAACTGCCCGCCTATGGCCATCTGGCGCATGAGGAGGCCCCCGAACAGGTGGCTACGCTGATCCTGCGCTTTCTCGCACAGCATCAACTGCCCGTTGGGGACGTTCCCGGGGCGCGCCACGCAGACGGCTGAGGGGTCGCGCCTAGCCCTGAAGCGCCCGCTCCGCCGCCCGTGCGACATTGCGGCGCTGGATGAAGAAGACCAGCGCCGCGACGCTCAGCCCGATCGCATCCGAGGTCCAGCCACCGGTGATCATGCCCAGCGCCGCCACACCCACGAGCAGGCGCAGCGCGATCCCCAGCGCGCCGAACAGCCAGCCCTGCACGGCCGAGGCCAGCAGGTAGATGCCCAGAAGCGCGGTCAGGAAGACGTGGATGATATTGCCCAGGTCACCCTGCATCAGCAGCCCGTCATTATAGAAGAAGATGAAGGGCACGATGAACGCCGCGAGCCCGATCTTGAAGCTCTCGACCGAGGTTTTCATCGGGTCGGACTGCGCAATCGCCGCACCGGCATAGGCGGCCAGCGCCACGGGTGGCGTGATGGCGGACATTACCGCGTAGTAGAAGATGAAGAAATGCGCGGTCAGCGGCTCGATCCCCATGCGGATCAGCCCCGGCGCGATGACCGAGGCCGCGACCGCATAGGCCGCGGTCGTGGGCATCCCCATGCCAAGGATGATCGCCACGCACATCGCGAAGAACAGGGCCAGCAACTGGCTTTGCCCGGCAATCGCCATCAGAACGCCCGACAGCCTGACGCCGACGCCAGTAATCGCGATGATCCCCACGATGACGCCCGCCGCTGCGCAGACCGCAACCAGCTGCAGCGACATCTTGGCCGCGATCTCTAGCGCGTAGGGGATCATGCGGAAATGCTCGACCGCCTTGGCGATGCCCGCGGACATGGGCGAGTTCAGCCGCAGCGTCATCACCACCCCGGCAATCGCGACAATGCTGATCACGATCGAGACCGCAAGCTGCGTCACCCGCCCGTCGCCCCAGCCATTGACGAGGATTTGCGCGCCCACGACCAGCGGCATCACCGCCAGCACGCACAGCATCAGGCCCATCAGGTGATTCCAGACCCCGTCCTCGCGCCCGTCGACCAGAACGCGGATATAGCTGACCGCAAAGGCCGCGATCATCGCATAGGTGCCGGCGCGGATCACCGAATAGCCAATATAAAGCGCGCCGATCAGCATGATGATGGGAATGAACAGATAGACCTTTTTCGCCATCTCGCGGAATTTCGGCAGTTGCGAGCGCGGCAGCCCCTTCATGCCGTTCTTCAACGCTTCCTTATCGACCATGAAATAGACCGACACGAAATACAGCACCGCCGGGATGATCGCGGCAATCACGATCTCGCGGTACTGGATGCCGGTGATCTCGGCCATGATGAAGGCGCCCGCGCCCATGATAGGCGGCAGGATCTGCCCGCCGGAACTGGCCGCGGCCTCGACCGAGGCCGAGGTCTGGGGCTTGTAGCCCACCTTCTTCATCAGCGGGATGGTCAGCGACCCGGTCGAGACGACATTGCCCGCCGAGGTGCCGTTGATCATCCCCATCAGCCCCGAGCCGAAGATCGCCACCTTGGCGGGGCCGCCCCGCGCGCCGCCCGCCGCAGCGAATGCGAAGTTGATGAAGTATTCGCCGACGCGGCTGGCCTGCAGGAAAGCCGCGAAGGTGATGAAGAGGATGATATAGGTCGAGGAAACTGCCGTCGTCGGCCCCAGCACGCCGATATCGGTATAGATGCGGGCGAAGAAGCGCTCGGGCGAGTAGCCACGATGGTTCAGAAAGCCCGGCAGCCACGGCCCGAGAAAGCCATAGGCGATGAACGCGGCCACGATCACCACCAGCGCGATCCCGGCAAGGCGGCGGGTCAATTCGAGGATCAGGATGATCCCGGCGATGGCGGCATACATGTCGTTGACATGCGGAAACACGCCCGCGCGATTGCGCAGGAACCCGGCATGGGCGATGATGTAGATGCCCACGGTCAGCGCCGCCAGTGCGAGGATGATATCAGACAGCGCGATGCGCGAGCGCTTGTGGTCAGGGAACAGCCAGCCCGCGAAAAGGGCCAGCACTGTCCCGCCAGTGATCGCCCAGCCAAAGGTGTATTTCATCTGGTCCGGGGCAGCGCCCTGGGCGATCAGGTTGCCGGTCGCCACGGCCCAGACGATCTGAACAAAGGCCACCCCGACACCGAGTCCCGCCAGTGCCAGAAAGGCCAGTTCTGCGGGAGAGCGGCGCCCCTCCTGGCTGTCGTCTTCCGGAAACACGACGGCCGAATAGAGCAGGAAGCCCAGGATCAGCCCGCCGGTGACATGACTCAGCCGGTAGACCCAGGTTTCCAGCGGGTAGAGATTCATCGCGATGATGTGGAAGGCCGTGTAGGCGATACAGGCCAGCGCGAGGATGATGCCCAGCATACCCGGCGGCACGCGCTGATTCGACATGATGATCTCGCGATCCGCGCCCTCGGCAAGGTTCTCGGGGGCGTTCGCCGTCGGGTCGAGTTGCTGCGGATCGGTCTGCTGGGTCGCCATGCGGTAGGTCCTCGTGTCGGCCGTCACTAGGGATCGTCAATACACAAAAGGCCGCATGAAGCGGCCTTTTGCATGTTCACCTGCGCTTCGCATCAGCCGCGCAGATCGTCGGCGATCTCGAAGCCGTTCTCCTCGAACCAGCGTACAGCACCGGGGTGGAAGGGCAGGAAGCTGTTGTTCTCGAAGTTTTCCGGCAGTGTCGCTGCGGCGGCGGCGTGGATCTGCATCATGCGGTCATTGTTTTCCATGACCAGCTTGGTGATCTCGTAGGCCAGGCTCTCGGGCATGTCCTCGTGAACGACGGCGAAGTTCCACATCGCGACCGACTGCTGATCTTCGTCCTGCACGGTGTAGGAGCCGCCCGGGATGGTGAAGGGCGACACTTCGGGGAAGGCCTCGAGTACGGCTGCATGTTCTTCATCCGAGAAGGTGAAGGTCCGCACATCGGCTTCCGCCGCAAGCTGTGAAAAGGCCGCGATGGGCACCCCGGCGGCAAAGACGAAGGCGTCGATCAGCCCGTCCTGCAACTGGCTTGCCGCATCAGCCGCACCGGCGAAGGAGACGTTGGCCTCGACATCCAGTGCTTCCAGGATGCGCGGCCAGTAGGTGCCGGGCGTGCCGCCTGCGGGGCCGACACTGACGCGCTTGCCTGCCAGATCACCGACCGAGCTGATGTTCTGGCTGCTCAGCGCGATGCCCTGGAAAGGGGTCTCGTACATCGGGAAGAGGGCGCGGACCTCGGTGTGCTCCAACCCGGGCGCAAGCTCGCTCTCGCCCTGCAGTGCCTCGAACATCGGACCCATGGTGACAAGGCCGATATCATGCTCCTGCATCTGCAGCAGGGTGACGTTCTGCACCGGGCCGCCCGTCACTTCGCCGCTGGCGCTGATGCCCAGCTCTTCCGAGATGAACGAGGCAAGCCCGTTGCCATAGACGAAATAGACGCCACCCTGGCTGGCGGTGCCGACCGTCAGATCGGACGGCCAGTCCGAACGGTCATCTGCTGCTGCCGCCGACACGGCCATGATCGCGGTCGCCGCGAGGGCGGTGAAACTGAAATTACGCATGGGAACCTCCTCCTGTTGTGCGCATACTCTCCGCATCCCCTCTGCGGGGGTTCATGCGGGATGACCGGACTCAAGCCTGTTCGCGGGTGAAATGCAAGGATGATGCGCCTTAGGTTAGCGCAAATCCGTATGTCGGCCCGTCCTATGCGTTGAAGAGGAAATGCAACACGTCGCCGTCCCGGACCTCGTAGGTCTTGCCTTCGACACGGAACTTGCCCGCTTCTTTGGCCCCCGCCTCGCCGTCATGGGCGATGTAGTCATCATAGGCGACGGTCTCGGCGCGGATAAAGCCGCGTTCGAAATCGCCATGGATCACGCCCGCCGCCTGCTGGGCGAGAGTGCCGACTGGGATCGTCCAGGCGCGGGCCTCCTTGGGACCGACCGTGAAATAGGTGTGCAGGCCCAGCAGGTCATAGCCCGCACGGATCAGCCGATCGAGGCCGGGCTCTTCCAGCCCCATCTCGGACAGGAAGAGGGCGGCCTCCTCGGCGTCAAGCTGGCTGATCTCTTCCTCGATCTGTGCCGAGATGACGACATGTGCCGCCCCCTGGTCGGCGGCCATTGCCGCAACCTTTTCGGACAATGCATTGCCGGTGCCAGCAGCGGCTTCCTCGACATTGCAAACGTAAAGGACGGGCTTGGCGGTCAGCAGTTGCAGCATCCGCCAGCTCTTGCGTTCCTCCGCTTCGATCTCGACCGTGCGGGCGGGGCGGCCCGCCTCGAGTGTCTCGAGCGCGCGGCGCAACAAACGGTTCTGCTCGACCGCCTCCTTGTCGCCACCGCGCAGCTTGCGCGACAGGTTGGCCAGCCGCTTCTCGATCGAGTCCATGTCGGCGATCATCAACTCGGTCTCGATGGTCTCGGCATCGGCCACGGGGTCGATTTTGCCCTCGACATGGGTGACATCATCGTCCTCGAAGCAACGCAGGACGTGGGCGATGGCATCCACCTCGCGGATATTGGCGAGAAACTGGTTGCCCAGCCCCTCGCCCTTCGAGGCGCCGCGCACCAGCCCCGCGATATCGACAAAGGTCATGCGCGTGGGGATCACCTGCTTCGATTTCGCGATCTCGGCCAGCCGGGGCAGGCGGGAATCGGGGACCGCCACATCACCGACATTGGGTTCGATGGTGCAGAAGGGGAAATTCGCAGCCTGCGCTGCGGCGGTGCGGGTCAGCGCGTTGAAAAGCGTCGATTTGCCGACATTCGGCAAGCCCACGATCCCCATCCTGAACCCCATTAGCATTCTCCCGGCTTTCCGTGCTGCGGGGCGTCTTATTGGCTGGGGCGCAGCAAGACAAGGGCAGTTGATTCCCTGCGCGAATTCGCCCAAACCCAAGGCGCAACAGCGCTAGCGACGGGGCAGAGACAGGATGACACGAATCGACCAGACATTCGCGCAGCTACGCGCGCAGGGACGCAAGGCTTTTGTGGCCTATGTCATGGGCGGCGATCCCGATCTGGAGACCTCGCTCGCAGTCATGCAGGGATTGCCTGGCGCGGGTGTGGATATCATCGAACTGGGTGTGCCCTTCACCGACCCGATGGCAGACGGCCCGACCATTCAGCTTGCCGGGCAACGCGCGCTGGAGAGCGGGCAGACACTGGTTTCGACGCTTGAGATGGTGCGGCGGTTTCGCGAAACGGATGACCAGACGCCCATTGTCCTGATGGGCTATTACAACCCGATCTATTCGCACGGGGTGGAACGCTTCCTGCAGGATGCGGTGCAGGCCGGGGTGGATGGGTTGATTGTCGTGGACCTGCCGCCCGAAGAAGATGTCGAGCTGTGCATTCCCGCACAGGCGGCCGGGCTGAACTTCATCCGCCTGGCCACGCCCACGACCGATGCGCGCCGCCTGCCCAAGGTGCTCGAGAACACATCCGGTTTCGTCTATTATGTCTCGATCACCGGGATCACGGGCGCCGCTGCGGCGCAGGCGGTCGAGGTCGGTCCGGAAGTGGCGCGAATCAAGGCCGCGACCGATCTGCCGGTGATTGTGGGCTTCGGCATCTCGACCCCGGAAACCGCTCAGGCGATCGCCGAAGTGGCGGATGGCTGTGTCGTTGGCTCGGCGATCGTCAAGCAGATTGCTGACGGGCGGCCTGTGGCCGAGGTGCTGGAGTATGTGCGCAGCCTTTCGGACGGTGCGCATCGGGGGTGATGGAGCAGTAGCTCAGAACCCGGCGAGGTCCATCACTCCGCCACTGCCGGGATCGCCCAGAACCACAACCCACCACAGCTTGCCGTTGGAGTCCTGATGCCAGCCGACGCCGACTTCGCGGGCGCGGCGGTCAAGAATGACTTGCCGCGTCTCGGGTTCTTGCATCCAGGCGTTGACGGTCTCGAACTCGGTCTCGAAGGTCTCGGATATCAGCTCGCCCACGAATGTTCCGCTATAGCCCGCGCGCTCGGTGCGTTGCATCGGGCTCGACCCGTCTGAACCCCAGTGCCACGGGCGGCTCTGGAACGACATGTCCTGCGCGTGAGTCGCGGCCGCACTCGCCAGCGCCGAGTTGGGCTGAAGCGGAGCCACCCCATTCTGCTGGCGCAGCGTGTTCAGCCCGTCCGTCATGCGCTGACGCACGCGCGGGGCGTCAGAGGGGCTGATCCGCACCACCGTCGGTAGCGGGCGTCCATCGTCGCCCATCTGGACCTGACGCGGCGCGGCGGTTTCACAAGCTGAGAGCGCCAGTGTTGCAACCAGCAAAAGACCAAGGTGACGAAACATGTGCGAAATCCTAGCAGAACGCGCGGTACCTAGCTGGTCAGGAACAGCTTTTCAAACACAACTCGGCGTGAGGACGCCCACGCGTGACATTCCTGCAATGTCATGACGCTTGGTCATCTGCCTGTGACAGCGGCTTAAACCCGCACCGATGCGAAGACGAACCGAAAAGTGTTGCGAATATGACGACGTGCGCAAATTCTGCCCCTCTCCTCCGCATGTTGGCGTTGCACTCTGCGTATGAAGATGGTTGAGACGGATTACGACATTTCGTCTTGGGAGTCGGCGGGAAAACATCGTCGGCGCGTTCTGGAGGTTACCATGAAGAAAATCGCACTCGCAGCTGCCCTGTCTGTTGCCGCAACCTCGGCATTCGCCGACAGCCACAGCAAAATGGGCAAATACTCGGAGCCGGTCATCGAGCCGCCGGTGATCGTGGAAGAAACCCGCGCTGGTTCGGGCGGCATCATCGTCCCGATCATGCTGCTGCTGATCGTCGCTGCTGCCGTCGCATCGCGCTGATCACGACCTGACAGGTCTGAAAAAAGAAAGGTGGTCGGAGTTCCGACCACCTTTTTTCGTTTTTGGTGCTGGATTTTGCAGGGGTTACGTCCACCCTTGCAAATTCGATGCGATGACCTCTGACAGCGCGGCGATATGCCGGTCATCGTCATTCAGGCAGGGAATGTAGGTGAACTCTTCGCCACCTGCCTCCTCGAAGCTCTCGCGAATCTCTTCGTTGATCTCTTCCAGCGTCTCGATGCAGTCGGCCGAAAAGGCCGGCGCGACGACTGCCAGCCGCTTGACACCCTGACGCGCCAGATCGGCAACGTGATCGACCGTGTAGGGCCGCAACCACTCTTCCGAGCCGAAGACCGACTGGAACGTGGTCTGCACCTGCTCCTCGGTCCAGCCGAGCCGTTCACGCAACAGACGCGTCGTCTTCTGGCACTGGCAGTGATAGGGGTCGCCCTCCAGCAGATACCGCTTCGGCATCCCGTGATAGGAGGTCACGAGCACCTCGGGCTTCGACTCCATCGCCTCATAGGCCTGCTCGACCGAGGTGGCCAGCGCCTCGATGTAGGCGGGGTGGTCGAAATAGGGGGCCACGGTGCGCGCGGAGGGCTGCCATTTCTGATCCATCAGCGCGCGGAAGAACTGGTCGCAGGCCGTGGCCGAGGTTGCCCCCGCATATTGTGGATAAAGCGGAAAGAAGAGGATCTTCTCGCAGCCCGCCTTGACCATCGCATCGACCTTCGACTTCGTCGACGGATTGCCATAGCGCATGCAGAAATCGACCATCACCCCGTCGCCGAATTGCGCGCCGATTGATTCGGCCAGCTTTTCGGTCTGATCCTTGGTGATCGTCATCAACGGGCTTTCGCCCTTGTCATGATTCCAGATCGACTTGTAATTCGCGCCCGAGGTGAAAGGCCGCTTGGTCAGGATGATGAGTTGCAGAAGTGGCTGCCATTTCCAGGCCGGATAGTCGATCACGCGCTTGTCGGACAGGAACTCGTTGAGGTAGCGGCGCATCGACCAGTAGTCGTAATTGTCCGGTGTTCCCAGATTGGCCAGCAAAACGCCGATTTTTGCGCGCGGCACGGGTGGGTGGTCGGCGCCAGCGTGCTCCAGTCGTCCCTCGCCCGGATGGTCCATGTGGAACGGGCACCCGCGAGGGGCCGCTTCGGGCTTTGCATCGAGCATGGCGGTGTCTTTCATGGCTTGCTCCCCGGCGGTTTCAGGGCTTTTACGCGTCATAACGGTATCTGGACCGGAATCAATCATGGCGCGGGGTCGGGGTGGGGTCGGGCAGCGGGGTTTCCTGTGTTCCCAGCGCATCGGCCAGCCGCGTCGTGGCCGAACCGGGGCGCAGCGGTTGGGGCTGGCTGGCATCGGGCGCCCAGCCGGCGAGAAAGATCAATTCATACCGCGCGCTTACACGGCCATCGGGGCGCCCCGCCTGTGCGGCATAGAGTTCGGCCGCACGGGTGAACAGGCGGCGCGGGGCCGGGCGGCGGTGACGGTTTACGAGCGCATTGCCCTCGCCCATGGCGCGCAGATCACGGCAGAGCGACAGAAAGTCGCGGTAGGCGACGTCTTGCGGAAGTGTGTCGGCCACGGGCAGTGCAAAGCCCGCGCGTTGCAGCGCCGCGCCAAGATCGCGGATTTCGGCCATGGGCAGCACACGCGGGCTCAGCCCGCCGGTCAGATCGACTTCGGCCTGTGCCAGCGTGGCCCGCAGTTCGGCCAGAGTCTGGCCGCCGGGGCAGACGCCCAGGAACAGGCCGTCGGGGCGCAGCGCCTGCCGGGCCTGCACAAGCTGGCCGATCGGATCATCGGCCCAGTGCAGTGCCATCGCGTGAATGACCAGATCATGCGCCCCCCGCTTCAGGTCGAGGACTGGCGAATCATCGACCACGCGCGCGCCGGGAAGCGCATCCTGCCATGCCTGCGGAAAGCCGGTAACGATGGCAGGGGCCATAAACCTTCTGTTAACCTCGGAGACCCTTAATAGGATTTCCTCGCGTGCGATTGCGTGCAGGAACAGATCACCCTGCGC
>LFIK01000053.1_pt1 | contig 69250 bp, 65 predicted proteins | sample 643401 | NCBI WGS metagenome assembly LFIK01 (sample SAMN03777447, study PRJNA286221) | soda lake metagenome | biome: soda lake; feature: Kulunda steppe; material: water; isolation source: sample T5-Br brine of Lake Tanatar-5 | place: Russia: Kulunda steppe | collected 2010-07
ATCCCCTCCTTGGAAAGGAGGGGAAATCTTCAAAACTACAAATACATCATAGAAAAAATATTAGGTTAGTGTTTATGAGATTTATGGGTTTGTTATGAACTACCGCCCATAATCTTCAAATACTCTTTCACAGTACGTTCCAACCCCCAGAAAACAGCTTTAGAGACTAGTGCGTGTCCAATACTTATGTCGTGCAAATGGGGCACTTCTTGTATCAAAAGAGGTAAATTATCAAGGTTCAAACCGTGTCCGGCATTTACGGTCATGCCTAATTCGTGAATCAATTCAGCTCCTTTTCTCAAGCGGATGAGCTCTTTATTTTGGCTCTCTTCGTCCGGTGCATTTGCAAATACTCCTGTATGGAGCTCAATGGCGTCCGCTCCGAGTTTATGAGCAAGTTTAATATCTTCCGGATTCGGATCCAGGAATAGACTCATTTTGATACCGGTTCCTTCAAACTTCGGAAAAACCCGGTTTTCAAAGTCATCATAGACTTTTTTCATATCGAGTCCGCCCTCGGTCGTTAGCTCTTCCCGGCCTTCGGGAACAAGCGTACAGAGTTCCGGTTTGATCTCATTGCAGATTTCAATCATCTCTTCTGTAGCGGCCATCTCAAAATCGAGAGCGCCTTTTACAGATTTTTTTAAACGGTAGACATCTTCATCACGTATATGACGGCGATCACCCCGCAGGTGAAATACGATACCGGCAGCTCCGGCATCTTCGCAAACTTCTGCGGCCTCAATGGGATCAGGAAATCCCTCTCCTCGAGCATTTCGCAGGGTTGCAACGTGATCGATATTTACAAGTAATTGCATGGTTTTGTATTATTCTTTTGTTTAGGCCAAAGATACAACATCCCATTGCAAATTGTGAACCTGAAAGGCTCTATGTCAACAAAGCGATTTCTAACGATTTTTACGGTTTTATTTATGCTTACCGGCTGCGGCGTGGTTCCCCGAGATAGCGGCCCTCAATCGCAATCACCAGGGGCCGGAAGCCTTCCGACAGCTGCATCTGTTTCATCCTTTGATCGCGTAGTGAATCAGCTTCATAGCGCACACCGCGAGTGGGAGGGAACTCCTTACAGACTGGGAGGAACAGGAATTAATGGAATCGACTGTTCGGCTTTTACTCAGGTTGTCTATCGCGATTTTTTTGGAGAGGATCTTCCCCGGAATACCCGCGAACAACTCAGTGAAGGGTCTGGTGTAAGGAGAGAGAGTATTCGACCGGGCGACCTGATTTTTTTCAGAACCAGCAGAAATGTTTTGCACGTTGGAATCGCCATGGAAGATGGTGATTTCCTTCACGCTTCCGTATCAAACGGCGTGATGATCTCTAATCTATCTGAGGCCTACTGGGCCGGACGGTATCTGGGAACCAGAAGAGTGTTATGATCTCTGCTTAGGCTCTGCACAATTCAGTGAACGGATTTGCAAATCTTTTGCGAAAAAAGTTGGAAGTTTTTTTAAATCTATGTGAAACAGGCGCTGAAGTCATAGAGCATAAAAATGTTGAAAACAGGCCAACTGAAAAATATTGATGGAAAGTTTATTTTTGATGCGTAAGTGTTGAATTAATAATAGTATGTATTTGTTGTATCAATGAATCACAAAGCAAAAAAACATTCCATTATGTCTACAGAAAAATTGAAAGATTACACAGCAGATCTATTAACACTTGAGACTCATCTTTTTAACGCAGTTAAAAAACAGCGCACCAGCGAAAAGGTAAGTGACAACGATGCTATGCAGTTGATGAACGAGCTGGATCAAACATTAAGAAATCAGATTGAGGCGCTCGAATCTCATCTCGATAAATTAGGTGGTGGTCGCAAATCTGACCTCAAAGAGTTATTAGGAAGTTTTTCAGGATTGGCAGCCGGACTTATCGATACAGTTAGGAAAGATCCTGCTTCCAAGATGTTGAGAGATGATTACACAGCACTTTCTATGCTGGCCTCCGGATACACAATGCTTCACACGCATTCACTTGCGGCTGACGACAGTGATCTTGCAGATCTTGCCCTTAAACACCTTGGTGAAATAACACCCATTATTACCGAAGTAAGCAGAGTGTTGCCACTGGTTGTTGCCAGAGAATCAAATGATCTGGACAGTGAAAAATCGGAAGAGATTGGCCGTAAAGCATTGGAAAACACACAGAAGATGTGGAACTCAGAGCAGATTAAGAAGGATCCGACTGTAGCCTGACAGTCAGTTCAATGTAATATTTCAAACCCTCCCAGTGAATGGGAGGGTTTTTTATGTTAGATACTTTTTATGTTGCCTTCGTGATGATTGCTGGATCATGAACGTATCATCAATAATGTAAAGCAGAATATTGGCAGGTATAGTCAGTTATGGAATTGAGTACCAGTGTGTGGTTTGAAGAAAAAACTCCACATTTCTCCGGTCAAATTGTATCTTTACACGACAGGGCGTTTTTGTTCGTTAAAAGGCTAAATAACGGAGTTTTATTATGATCAGACCAATGATGGGGCGCAGAGCCAAGCCCAAAAAATTTGAAATACCTCTCAGATATTACAATCCTGAGGAGGAAGAGAAGCGGAAGAAACGCATTCAGATCAAAACCCGTAGTTTGAGTCGCCGGAAACGTGAAAAAAGTCAGAATGTAAGAATTCTTGTCTACGCTGTGGGACTTGCCGCGGTTATTTTCCTGATGTCCATTCTCTAAGCAATCGAAATTAAAAATCTTCAAAGTTAAGCAGTTGAATCAAATCGAAGATAAGGGGCAGTCTATCATACACACTATGCCCCCGGAGCTTTCCAATAAAATAGCAGCCGGTGAGGTTATACAGCGGCCTGCTTCAGTAGCTAAAGAACTTCTCGACAACGCCGTTGATGCCGGTGCCGATAGAATCAAGCTGATCGTACAGCAAGCCGGACGAACCCTCATTCAGGTAATAGATAACGGATGCGGAATGTCACCTGAGGATGCCCGCCTCTGTTTTGAACGTCACGCTACATCAAAAATTCAATCTGTAGAAGATCTATTCCGAATTCAAACCATGGGTTTTCGCGGTGAAGCTATGGCCTCTATTGCTTCTATTTCTCAGGTTGAGATGAAAACAAAGCGTATGGATGACGAGTCGGGAGTACTGCTTGAGATTTGGGGAGGAGAGGAGAAGCGATTTGAACCTGCAGCTACAGACGATGGAACATCGGTTGCCATTCGAAACCTTTTTTACAATGTTCCTGCCAGGCGGCAATTCTTAAAAACAGATGCTACTGAGCTGAAACATATCATCAGGGTGTTTCAAAACATCGTGTTAGCCAATACAGATATTGAGTTTGAATTACACGCCGATGGTGATAAAATTTACCATCTGCCAAAGCAGGAGCTGCAGCAAAGGGTAGCGGATATTTTCGGTAAGCAGTATCGCGCCAGCCTCATACCATTTAGCGAAGAGACCAGCTATGTGAAAATTCACGGTCAGCTGGCTGACCCTAAACTGGCCAAGAAATCGAGAGGAGAGCAATTTCTCTTTGTGAACGGACGACCCTTTCAGCATCGCTATCTCTCTTATGTGATTTTAAGTCTGTTTGATGCCTGGACGAAACAAAATGAGTATCCGTTTTATGCGATCTTTTTTGAGATCGATCCGTCTCAGGTTGATGTGAATGTTCATCCGGCCAAAATGGAAGTGAAATTTGATGATGAGCGGAGTATTACACAGCTGGCCCGGTCGGTCGTAAAAAAAGCCCTCAATGAACATTTTGTGGTACCGGATGTTGGGAAATCCGATTTTATGGAAAATGATTTTGATCTCAGTTTTGATCAGATTGGTCAGAAAGACAACACCGGCAGTCAACAGTTTCAGCAGCGGGGGCGTCCTTCTGAGCCGGTTCAATTTCCTTCAAGAATCAATTTTGGAGAATCAGCCGGACAAGATGGCAACGAATCAGCCAGGCAGCTTTACAGCGAAGCCGGGCAGAGTGAAGGCAAGGATGAAGAGGGCAAAGAGAGTGCAAAAAAATCAAGCAGTGGCGACAAAACCTTCTGGCAGCTGCACAACCGATATATTTTGACTCAAACCCGCACCGGATTGACGGTTATTGATCAACACGCAGCGCACAAACGAATTATTTACGAAAACACATTGAGTGCTACAGAAGAGTCACTGCCTTTTACGCAACAGCTTCTTTTTGCCCGTACAATTGAACTAAGCGCATCTGAATTTTCTCTCTTGGAAGAACTGCTTCCAATTATTCAGCGAATGGGTTTCAGCATTGATTTGCTGAGCGGAAATACAGCGATTATCAACGGAGTACCGGCTGATATTGATATCGGTGATGAGCGGCAGGTTTTGCGCGACATGCTCCATCAATACCGCGACCTTGATAAAACTCTGAAGCTCGAAGCTCGTGAAAAAGTGGCGATAGCTTTCGCTTCCAGAACAGCTATTCCCAGAGGAAAACGTCTAAGCGAGCAGGAGATGGAGTTACTGATTGATCAGCTTTTTGCCTGCGAAGAACCGTATAAAGATCCCCTTCAACACCCAACTCTCATGTACATGTCTCTTGAGGAAATCATGAGACGTTTCCGATAAAAATCTCGTCTGACGAGCTCTGTAATTGGGCTTATAAATCGAGAATAGACTTTTTCAGATAGAACTTTCTCGACGGTCGAGTATTCATTAGCAGGGTAAGTTTTGGTGGTAATTCCACTCGACGGTCGAGGCTATCCCTCGTCCGACGACTTTGAGGAAAGCGAAGCTATGAACTCCAAATGTTCAGTCGTCCGCTGACGCATCCCCTCTCGAGAGGGGATTTTTGCAATGTGTAAATAAAAAGTCAGGGGAGAGCTACAAACTCAACCAGGGAAATTTCTTGAAGTTTGGTTTTCTCTTTTCTAAAAATGCTTTTCGTCCCTCTTCAGCTTCATCGGTCATATAGGCAAGACGGGTAGCTTCGCCTGAGAATACCTGCTGACCAACCATACCGTCATCCACCAGGTTAAAAGCGAATTTGATCATACGAATGGCGGTCGGACTCTTACCGAGAATCTCCTGAGCCCATTCAAAAGCGGTCTCTTCCAATTCCTCATGAGGAACCACTTCATTCACCATTCCCATCTCATAAGCTTCCTGTGCAGAGTAATCTCTTCCTAAAAAGAAAATTTCCCGTGCTCGTTTTTGACCAACCTGACGTGCCAGTAGTGCGGAACCAAATCCACCGTCGAAGCTGGCAACATCGGCGTCTGTCTGTTTAAAAATACCATGCTCTTTACTGGCAAGCGTAAGATCACAAACCACGTGCAGACTGTGTCCGCCGCCAACAGCCCAGCCAGGCACTACACAGATCACCACCTTGCTCATAAACCGGATAATTCTCTGGACATCAAGTACATTGAGTCTCTGAACCCCATCAACACCCTCATACCCTTGTTTGCCGCGCACTTTTTGGTCACCGCCGGAGCAAAATGCCCAGCCGCCGTCTTTTTTTGATGGACCTTCACCGGAGAGCAGAATTACACCAATTGAAGTGTCTTCCCGTGCATCAATTAAAGCCTCTTCCAGTTCAAACAGAGTTTGCGGACGGAAAGCATTTCTCACTTCCGGCCGATTAAACGCGATTCGGGCTACACCGTCACGTTTTCTATAGGTGATATCTTCATACTCTTTTACAGTTTTCCAGTCAGACATAATGTTGTTTGATGAAATTTTTTAAAATTTGAATCCAGGTTTCAGGCTGATCGGTGTGTATCCGGTGACCGGCTTTATCAACAACCTGAAACGTTGAATCATTGCAATTTTTGGCAATCGAAGCCATTCTATCAATATACTTTTGGTCATATTCTCCGGCAATAAGATAGAGAGGGAACGGCACATCTTGCAACTTATCACAAACAGTAGGCATCGTACCTGATCCAAAGCCACGCAAAGAGGCTGCCATGCACTCGGGTTTTTGATTTTCCATAATGGCTTGATAAGCTTTCCGGGCCGTATCCGGAGTGTGTTTGAAAAGAGGCAGGTGGATCCATTCATTGATAAATTTGTGAAAATTATTGAGAATGGATTCAGCGCGAAGTTCATCAACAGTGATACGCTGTTTTCTCTCTTTTTCTGATGTCAGCCCACAGTGAGTGCTTTCAAATATGGCGCCCTCAAAAAGGTCCGGGTATGTGGTGATCAGTTGAAAGAGAAGCCTGCCGCCCATACTGTATCCGAATGCATAAAGCCGATCAAAAGCGAGACGATCAAGTATCGATTTTAGCTGAAATACTTGACGATCGGCATTAAAGAGTTCTATATCGCTCGGTGTCTCAGTTTCGCCATGCCCGGCCAGATCTATGGTAATGGGATTACAGAACGATTTTAATTCGTCAATCAGCGGGTAAAAAACTTTTCCGGAACCCATGAATCCGTGAAATAGAATCAGGTTCGGAAGGGATCTATCAGATTGATGGATGGTTAGATGGTATGCAATTCCATCAGCATAAAGTTTCATCTAGATCTCCCAGAGTGTGCGTCTCAGTTTCATGCTTTCATCAGAGTCTGTTACAAACTCAATAATTTGACATCCGCTAATACTGTTGGGATCAAATGAGTAGAGTTCATCTTTTGATCTAATTTGTTGGAAAGGTATGCGGTGCGCTTCGGCCAGTTTTTGAATGTCAACGTTCTGTGGAGTGACAAAATAATCCTGAAAGTACTCCTCATTATCAGATACCGGTAGCATTTTGAAAATGTTGCCTCCAGCGTTATTTATAACCAGAATCAGAAAAGGCTGATCTACTTTTTTTAGGCTTAATAGCGCGTTTGAATCGTGCAAAAAAGCAAGATCGCCGGTTATACAGCAGGTTGGCTTTTCAGATGAATGTGAAATTCCTGTTGCTGTTGATATAATTCCGTCAATTCCGGCTGCACCGCGGTTCACAAATTGGCCTTCTTTTGACTCACCAAACATTGCCATATCCCGTGGAATGAAAGAGTTGGAGAGCATTATGTTCCAATCTCTCCTTAACCGGTTTGACAGATGATGGAAAACATGTCCGTCAGTTAAGCTGTCAACTTTTTTGATGATATCTGTAAGCTTTTCATCGGCTGTCTTATCCGTTTCTTGCCAGTGATTCAGCCAGTCAGTACGTTTCTTGTGTTGAATATGAAGCAGCTCAAGCTGGTCATTTGGTTTACACTCAACCTTGTAAAGCACGCTCATCGCGTGATCCTGAACCGATTGTCGTGATGTGAAATGAACTGTCGGTACATCTGCCCAGTTATCCAGTGCAATGAGCATCGATTTCGTAAAAGGCTGATCTCCAAAGCGCAATATTAAGCCGGGTTGCAAAACCTCTCTATTCCCACTCGATCTCAGAAACTGTTCGTACCTGCAAATCTGAAATTCACTTTTTGATATACCACTTCCGGGTTCAGCAATAATCGGAGAATTCAGCAGGCCGGAAAGTTCATTAATTTGATTGATCAGTCTGTGATTGACATTTGCCGGACCGGCAACAATCAAGGGCCTTTCAGACTCGGAAATGAGTTTGGTGATCGATTCACGTAATCGTATGGTACGGTCAAATTCTTGCTCTCCGGATTGAGATTTATTTATATCAGCAGGATCATGGAGTTGCCTTGTCTCGAACTCTATCTCTTCTGATGTCGGTTCCAGCGGCTTTCGAAATGGGAAGTTAATGTGTGCTGCCCCGCCTGTTTCGATCGAGCTCTCAATAGCTTGTCTGGCGGCATAACGTAACCTTTTCAGATCAGATTGATCAAATTGGGGTTCTCCGGCTTCATGGAAAAAGACAGCTTGATCACCGTAAATTTTGATCTGATCTACCGTTTGTGAGCTTCCGATTCCCCGTAAATTTGGCGGACGATCGGCGGTCAATACAATCATTGGCACTCCGGACTGCTTCGCTTCCGTGATGGCCGGTAAATAATTAGCTGCCGCAGTACCTGATGTGCAGATCAAAACTGCCGGAATTCCTGATGCTTTTCCAATTCCCAAAGCGATAAATCCTGCAGAGCGTTCGTCCAACACAATCTGTTTTTTTATTCCGGGATGAATGGCAACTGCAAATGTAAGCGGTGTTGATCGCGACCCGGGAGAGATTACGGCGTGCCGAACTCCGGACTTATACAGTTCATTGAGAAACGCGGATGTCCACCGGAGATGGCTATTCATAATGGTGGTGAGCTCCGGTTAATGAGTCCATCATCGGTTTGAACTTAAGCAGGGTTTCATTCCACTCTTTTTCGGGATCCGAATCGGATACGATTCCACAACCGGCGTAAAGTGTGGCGCGGTTTTCATGTAGCAGGGCACTGCGGATGGCCACGGCAAATTCACCGCATCCATTTAGGTTAAACCACCCGATAGGTGCAGCGTACCAACCTCTGTCCAATTGTTCTATTTCATTTATGTGGGAAACTGCATCTTCTCTGGGGAACCCGCCAACAGCAGGTGTAGGATGGAGTTCGCGTATCAGATCGTGTATAATCACACCCTTCTTGATGGACGCGGAAATGGGTGTAAAGAGATGCTGAACATTCTTCAGTTTCTTGATCTGAGGTTTTTGAGGGTGGTTGATATTCTCACTCAGAGGCTCAAGATTTTCCTGAATGGCTTTAACCACAAATTGATGCTCTTCCCGGTCTTTAGAACTGCTTAGAAGATCATTGGCCAGAATCTCGTCTTCCATGGCACTTCTTCCTCGAGAAGTACTTCCAGCCAGCCCTTCTGTCATAAATACTTGATTTCTGAAAGATGCCAGGCGTTCCGGCGTTGCACCGATAAATGCAGTATCTGAATCTTTTTGAATCATAAAGTTAAAGCATTCCGGATATCTCTGCCTTAACTGATGTGTAAGCAGCGTAAAAATTGGTTTGTGACGTGATTCCACTTCAACTGACCGCGCCAGAACGATTTTTTCAAATTTCTGATCCGCAATCATATTGCGGGCTCTCTCAACTTTTTTAACCCACCGTTCTTTGTCTTCAGGAGATTGAAGAGTACAGAGAATGGACGTTTTTGAAGTCTCCTTGATTCCCTGATTCTGTAGCTTACCTGAAAGATTTAAAAAATCGGTTATGCGACTGATGATCTCCTGGTAAATTTCATCAGGAGTGAAATTGTCCTTGTCAATGGAAAGAGTGAGCAGGTGCAATTTGCCATTCCGGATGATCATCCATTCGGGCAGTACAAACCTTGCACCTCCAAATTTTTTCCAAACCTTACCAACATTATGGTCAGAAAAAGAGTAGCCTCCTAAAAAAAGTGGCCCCGCCATGGAGTGCTTGATTGCAGTATAGGCGTCAATTTCCTCTTTCATAACCCGGGTTTGAGAAGAGATTTCAGAAAAACGGTCTCTACCCGTCGACTTTAATTCCCGGATACAGCCCGCAGCAGAGATAGAAATATCATTTTCCGGATGATCCCAATAAAACTGCTGCTCGTACTCATTATTGATCTCGAGAGCTGCTAATGGGTCTATTGCGGCAATGGGAAGAGTAACTGACAGAATGGGTTTGTCAGATTTCTCAACCTCTTTTAAAAAACCTGTAAATGACGGAGAGTCAAGTGCTTCGATAAACTCAGTCGGTGTTATGTGATCTGAATATGAGGTATTCATATATATTCAATGCTCCAAATTCTTTCAATACTTTCAATATAAATTGAAAGTTTATCATTCCAAAACAGAAATTGTATCTATCTCATTGATAGACAGAGCAGTTGCGAAGCCTGAAGAATCAAGAATTTGGGTAAATTATTAAGGAAGAAGTGAGAAAATAAGCGGAATTACAGAATCAGCAATCTATTTATTCTGCGTCATCCTGTTGACCACTTTCGAAAGGATTTTGAATACCGTAATCTCCCGGGTTGTAGTCTGCGAGTTCAAAGTAGTATTCCCATGCCAGGCGGCTCTGGCCATTTTTTTCCACCCAGTTTGGATGGCTCTGTTTAATCAAGCCCACTACACGTTTTGCGTAGCGAATGCGTTCTTGATGATCATCTATTCTGGGAATTGCTGCAATCATCAGATCCAGGTTATATCCGCAGTCGTAGTCTTTTGGTTTGTCTTGTTCGAGAAACATAGCGTTTAATTAGAGAGGGCTATTTTTTGTTCTTCAATGTTGTTCAAATCTACAATTTTTGTACCACTAAAGTAAAATGATAAAATGTCGGAGTAGTTCCACCCGGCTTTTGCAAAACCTTTGGCTCCCCATTGGCACATTCCCACGCCATGGCCGAGTCCGTTTCCTGATAAGTAAATTTGGTCGCCGGCTCTATGCAGATCGAAGAGAGTGCTTTTCAAAGTCATACTCTCAAAGTGCCTGTTAATGATCAGTCTGAACTCATTCCCACCAAATGTAAGCTCGTTACTGAATCTGTCATAAAATTGAATCGTGCTAACTCTGCCTGAAGGATGAGTTTCAATGCTGAAATCTGTTGGCATAAAAGCATAACGGGCTTTTATGAACTCAAAAAGATCATCCGTTGAAAGCACAGTTTCCCACTCAAAATGCGGAGAAATACTGCACATCTGACGGTCGTCTACGGGATTCAGATAGGGCAGATCATCCCCATCCCAAATTTCAATATTGTTGCCGGTTGTGCCGCCGCATGTGCTGGAAAAAGCGGTGAGGATAAGCTTATCACTCCAGGTTAAAATTTTCCCTGCAGTTGACATTGCCGCCTTTGCGTAGTCCGGGCGGCTGATCAGCTCACCTTTGTAAACCTGATTTTGCTCATGATCTTTCAGATGAAAACCGGGCCATGCACTTTTGTGTATGCTCCAAAGGGTGTAGGTTCTGGACACGACGGCCTGGCTCTTAAGCGCGTCCATCTCTCTGAAATTCATCTCACTGCCAACCACAGAGGTTATGTAATCTTCAAGATCAACAAAGTTTATGATTTGTAAACCGGATTGATTGTGATACTCCATACTCAAATCACCTCTATAGTAGCGGTTTGAAGTTTCCTGAGAAAAGAGCTGAATTAGCCCTCCCTGATTTTGAACAGTAATTTTTACTGAATATGCAGAAAAATTACCCAGCTTAAATGTGATGTGATCCGACCCAAAGTAGAGAAATGCAAATCCGTCACCCGGATTCAGAGTAATTTCATGTTCATCCATTTGAAAAGTGAGCGGAGCGTCTTTTGCATTAATTCTAATCACATCCGGGCTTTCCCTTTCCAAAATCAAAACCCGAACCGTTTTGGCTTCTGTGAGATCAAGATAATTTTCAGTACTGTCTGACGCGCTCTCAACAAGTGTGTTGATAAAAAGCGGTCCAATCAGCAGAAGTAACAACAGAGTAAATAAGTGCTGAGTCATGAGTGATTCAGGCTCCGATCCGGTAGATGATTGATTATAATTTCGGCATCAAAAATTACTATATTTTGCGCAAAAGTTTATCAGTTCAAAGAGATTATATAAAATGATTCATAATTCAATTATTGACGCTATTGGAAATACCCCGCTTGTAAAGTTAAGCAGCGTTACAGATGGGCTTAAACTAACGGTTGCTGCAAAAGTGGAGTATCTCAATCCGGGGCAAAGCATTAAAGACCGCATTGCGCTTAAGATGATTGACGATGCCGAGGAACAAGGGTTGATCAAACCGGGAGGAACCATTATTGAAGGTACTTCCGGAAATACAGGAATGGGCCTGGCTTTAGTAGCGGCTGTTCGTGGTTATAAGTGCATATTCACAACCACAGATAAACAGAGCCAGGAGAAGGTTGATCTGCTGAGAGCTCTGGGAGCCGAAGTAAAAGTGTGTCCTACCAATGTTGAACCGGATGACCCGCAAAGCTACTACTCTGTAGCAAAGCGGCTGAGTGAAGAGATTCCAAACTCGTACTATCCAAATCAGTATGATAACCTGAGCAACCGAAAAGCTCATTACGAGACTACAGGACCGGAAATCTGGGGGCAAACTGAAGGCAAGGTTACTCACTACGTAGCCGGTATGGGAACAGGAGGCACGGTTACCGGTACGGCTCAATACCTGAAAGAGCAGAACCCCGATGTGAAAGTAGTAGGTGTTGACAGTGTCGGCTCTGTCTATAAAAAATACTTTGAAACGGGTGAGTTTGATAAAAGTGAAGTAAAGCCGTATCTGACGGAAGGAATTGGAGAAGATATCATTCCAAAAAATGTAGATCGGGAACTGCTTGATGCTGTTGTACAGGTTGGTGATAAGGATGCATTTCAGATGACTCGCCGACTTGCAAAAGAGGAGGGACTTTTCATTGGCGGTTCCTGCGGTGCAGCTGTGTACGGTGCATTGCAGTATGCTCGTGAAAACAAGCTGGGAGAAAATGACCTGATGGTTGTGATTCTGCCCGATAGCGGAACCCGCTACACATCCAAAATCTACAATGATGACTGGATGCGGGAGCACGGTTTTTTGGAAGAGTAATTTCTTGAAAAGTACCTTCTATAAATCTGATTGAGAGAGAATGAAAACTGTTTGGATAACTCTATTTATCACAATTACTACTATAGTTTCCGGGTGCACACCCGGAAGCGATAGTCAATTAGATATTGAGGTTATTTCTTTAGAGCGACCTGATTCGGAAAACCTTGATGGAGAAGAGATCAGGTTTATACCTGCTGTTGAATTTCACGATAGCCTCTTCATAGAAGTAATTCCATCCATTGATATTGATCGGCATGGAAATCTGTATGTGGCTGCAGAGCGGCATCGAATAAGGTCGGTATATCAATATTCACCTGAGGGGGAGCTACTTGATACACTAGGTCTATTTGGCAATAAGCCCGGTGAATTTGAAAGTATTCGGGAAATACAAATCATCGGAGATTCACTTTTTGTTTTTGATGATGTGCTGCATCGTGCAACTCAATTTGATGTTACAGAAAATCGTCTGTTAGCGGTTTCGGAGTATGAAAGAGTTGAGGTTCATGTAGATGATGAAACTGTTGAGTTTCATCCTGTACCATTACGGCGGTGGGGAAGTGGCCGGTACCTGATGGAACTGCAAGACAGACGAAATCCCGCAATTTTTACCAACAGTTTTCAATTCTACCGTTTAGCAGATAGTGAAGGCGGAATTGAAGATGCCGATCTTTTTGAGCTGCAGTCTGAACGGATGCTGATTGGGGATCTCGCCGGTCGCCCATCGGCTTTTCAACTACCCTATCCGGAAAGGTCACTTTTAACGCGAAGCAATAGCGGTGTTTTTTATACGGCTTGGACTGAAGAATTTGAGATTACGGAGCGAGATTCCACAGGTTCAGTCCGCAAAGTGTTTACATTTCCTTACGATAGAGCCCCGCTTGATGCAGAAGGAATGATAAGGGAACAGTACAGTCACAATCGCCAGCTTCAATTAACCCGCCAGAGTGCCGTGTACCCAAATGAGTGGCCGGCAATTTATACAATGTTTACAGATGACCGGAATAATCTTTGGGTAGCACTCATTCCGGAAGATGAATCCAAATTTGAATGGTGGATAATCGATCCATCAAACGAGCAGGGAACGGTTCTTCAGATATTTGACTGGCCCCGATCCAGTATTTTCCGAATGGCCGTTAATGGTAGGGTATATGCCGTTGAATCGGATGATGACGGTTTCAAAAAAGTAAACAGCTACTCCTACCGGTAACCGTAGAACTATCCGAATAGCTTTTCAAAATTGGTTTTAAAATTGGGTTTAATCACGCCTTTTTCTGTGATGATTGCCGAAATCAAATGATTTGGCGTTACATCAAAGGCGGGGTTGTAAACATCTGTTTTATCCGGTGCAGTCTGTTTATTTCCGAAATTTGTGACTTCATTAGCGTCTCTCTCTTCAATCTCAATTTCACTTCCAGTCTCAAGGTCCATGTCAATTGTGGAGTAGGGTGCAGCCACGTAGAACGGTATGTTATGGGCATCGGCTAAAACAGCAAGGGAGTACGTTCCGATTTTATTGGCTGTATCTCCGTTTTTCGTAATTCGATCGGCTCCGAGTATTACTAGGTCTACTTTACCCTGCTGCATTAAAAATGCTGCTGCTGAATCAACATTTAGCTTAAATGGGATCTCCGCTTTTTGAAGTTCCCAAGCGGTGAGCCTGGAACCCTGCAGCAGCGGACGTGTTTCATCAACCCAAACCTGTTTCAACTTTCCGGCGTGATGGGCGTGTAGAATCACGGAAAATGCTGTTCCAAATTCACCTGTTGCCAGCCCGCCGGTGTTGCAATGGGTTAAAATTTTTGCATTCTCGGGGATTAGTTCACCCCCATGCTCACCGATCGATTTGCAAAGTCTTCGGTCTTCATTGTGGATTGTGATCGCTGTGTCTAAAACGATCTCTTTAATTTCTTCAATCGGCTTCTCTTTTGCAGCATAGATTGTAGCCATAAGGCGCTTGAGTGCCCATGAAAGATTTACCGCAGTGGGGCGCGCAGAGTTAAGATATTCCGCCAGCCGATCCGCTTCACTGTAAAGGGTATCGAAGCTTCCCTCATTCAGATCTTTAACTCCAAGATAGAGACCATACGCTCCGGTAATGCCGATGGCCGGGGCTCCACGCACCTTCATCTTTTTAATGGCGTCCCAGACCTGACCGGCGGTATTGAGATCTACATAGACTTCTCGTTCCGGTAAAAATGTCTGATCGATAATGGTTACGCGGTCGTCGTTCCATGTAATCGACTGGAAAGGCGGTTTAAAATCCATAAAAGGGTATTTTTTGAGATAAATTTTTCATTCAAATATAGTAAAAAGGAAAGAGCATATCGTCAGAACAAAATAGATATAAATACCCATTGCCAGGGCATAGGGGTTTCCCTGATGCGCCACTAGTGGCAGGCATCATAATGCGATCAGGATAGGCATGTGCCTACAATATCAGAATGATTCTTATCATGATTGCAGATACAAGAAGAGACAATGATGAAGCCAAAAATCGAAAGATTTGAAATTTCGTCAATCCGTTAATTATTAAAATTTGAGAGGTTGACATTATGATTTTAAAGAAGAATGTAGGATACATCGATTCAATTATTCGAGTGATTGTTGGAGCTCTGATAGTTGGTTTAGGTTTATACTTCGACAGCTACTGGGGATTTATAGGATTAATTCCTGTTTTCTCAGGTGCCGTTTCGTTCTGCCCGATATACCGGTTGCTGAACATGGAAACCACAAAGCCAAATATAGAAAGAGCAAATTGAGTTTTGTTTGATTGACAAATGCTTACACAATGATGCAGAAACACACATCTGCTATCATATCTGTCGAGATAGGTTAGGAGCCGGCTTTTTGATAAAAAGCCGGCTCTTCTTTTTTATTGATTTAGTACATTTTATAGGTCATATTCCCACATGGCACTTCGACTTATTCAAATTATTACCCCCGAAAATTTTGATCCCGTTGACGGAATTATCGATGAGGAAGATGTAATAGAGCAGTGGATCGACGATTCAGTTTCAGGCAGAACGACAATCCATATTCTGGCTGATGTAGAGCTGACGGAGAAAATTCTGGAAGATATAGACAAAAGCCTTGGTCACCGCGACGATTACCGGGTGATTCTGCTGCCCGTATCAGCTACTATTCCTCGACAGGAACCAAAAGAGGAGAAGGAGGAAGAGAAAAAAGAGAGTAAACCCGATGGCGAAGAAAAAAGGGTGAAACGCATTTCCAGGGATGAGCTCTATGAAGAGATTAAACAGGTGGTAGACAGCTCCTGGGTCTATTTTGTGTTAATCGCACTCTCTTGTGTGGTAGCCGCCAATGGCTTAATTCGTGACAGCGGTGCAATGGTTATCGGAGCGATGGTAATTGCTCCTATACTGGGGCCAAATGTAGGACTTTCACTTGCCACAACACTGGGAGATAAAGCGCTGATGGTTCGCTCACTGAAATCCATTTTCTATGGTTTTTCCCTGGGTATGGTTTTGTCTGTTTTGATGGGATTTATGATTCAAATCGATCCCGATGTTTATGAAATTTCATCCCGAACAGTTGTAAGCTTTGCGGATATCGCCCTGGGACTTGCTGCCGGGGTTGCAGGATGTCTTTCGTTTACCAGGGGAATTTCGGCAGCTGTTATTGGAGTAATGGTGGCGGTTGCACTTCTGCCGCCTATGGTTGCTACCGGACTTCTACTGGGCAGCGGGATGCTGGATCTGGCATTTGGAGCAGGTATCTTAACAATCACCTACATTATCTGTGTGAATCTGGCCGGAGTTGTTACCTTTTTGCTTCAGGGAATTAAGCCTAAAAGTTTCAGGGAGAGAAGGGAAGGAGAGGAGCTGAGCCGGTATGCAATTATCATATGGGTATCACTGCTCATCGGGCTTGCCGTAATTATTTACACACAATTCATGTAAATTGATGCTTTTACGATAGGCTTTGACAGTGCAGGTTTAATCTAAGTATTGGCTCACATCTAGATTCAGTTCATCAGCATAGCTTTCCAATAGATTGCGTTTATACTTTTCCAGAGAGCCGTTTGAACCGTTTACCAGATCTGAAATGATTCGGTTACTGAATAGAAAAGTGCTTACTTCTTTGCCATACTCTTCCGAGATTTTATCTTTAATTGGTGAGAAAAACTCAGATTTAGCCTGCTGAATGAGCTGTTTACTCTCATTGATTTCCTGCATCTCTTCAGCAGAGGGAGATTTTCTGGCCGGCCTGGAACGCGACAGCCCCTTCGCCTCAGCCTCCTCAGTAGCCTTCCGGACAAGCTTCTCTAATTTTTGCTGAATCCCCCTGTTTTTTAACCTGTTGAAAACACCTTTTTCCGAAGTCCAATTTTTCAACCTATCTGGGTTTTCTGCAATCTGGTAGATCAGGTTTTTATCAAAAATCTGGTAAGATGGGCGATCTGATTGACTCGCAATTTTTTCACGTAACTCTATCAGACGAACAAAGATGTTCCACTCCACCTCATTCAAATCCCGTTTATCTTTCTCCTTTATAAAGTTATTGATGTCGGAATCGTCATATTGAGCCTGGTCCCAGTTTTTGTTCTCTTCATCAATCCACTGAAGAATCTGTTTTTCTTCTGCTTCAGATTTAAACCTCTTCTTCAGGTCAAACAGATAGAGAACGTCTTTTGCAGCGTATTTAATCTGATCTTCTTTCAGAGGTCTTTTATACCAGTTACTGTTTTGTGAAGATTTTCCCATATCCACCTCAAGGGTGTCCATTACAATATTTGTCAGTGAAGCGGGCGGGTAGTTAAGCAGTTGAGAGGCAATACGGAGATCAAAAATATTTTTAGGCCGGCAGCCAATATAGTGTAACAACCGATGATCTTCCTGAAATGCAAAGGCCACTTTTTCAATGCTCGAATCTTCCAAAACAGGAAACAGCTGCTCTACCCGAACTTGTTCACTGAGTGGATCAATTAGGTGACATTCTTCGCCATCGAATAGCTGGATCAGACAAAGATTAAAACCGTAGCGATAGCGATTTCGGTCAAACTCAAGATCTATTGCAATTTCATCTGTTGATTCAAGATGACGGACTACAGATTGCAGTTCATCGTTTTTGTTGATGTAGCGTATGCTCATAATTATAATTAGTGAAAACTCAGGCGAAAGGTATTAAGAACTCAACCTATTCAAAAATAGACTTTACTTTTGGCACAGGGTGATTAAAAACTTCTGCTAAAGATGAAAGAATTGGATAGTTTTTGCCCATGGATCAAATGAAGAAATTACTCATCATCGGGAAAGTATGGCCGGAACCGAACTCATCAGCAGCCGGAAGCAGAATGATGGAGCTGATCGGCCTTTTTCAGAAAGGTGGATACGAGATCACATTTGCTACTTCTGCCTCTGACAGCAGTTATGCAGTAGATCTGGCTGAATACGGTGTATCCAGGGCCGATGTTAAGATGAACAGCTCAACCTTCAACGATTTCGTGACAGAGCTGCAACCGGATGCCGTGATGTTCGATCGGTTCATGACTGAAGAGCAGTTTGGCTGGCGTGTTGCCGAGGAGTGCCCTGATGCAGTGAGAATCTTGGACACAGAAGATCTTCACTGTTTGCGAACTGCCCGAGAAAACGCCTGGAAAAAAGGGCAAAAATTCACATATGAAATGCTGCTTCATGAGGAGATTGCCAAACGCGAAGTGGCTTCAATCTACCGGTGCGATCTTTCACTGATGATCTCCGAAATTGAGATTGAGTTGCTCAATAAACAGTTTGGAATCCCGGTGGATCTGCTTCACTATCTTCCATTTTTGATGGAGGAGTTTCCGGAGAGTTCACCAGTTTCTTTCGAGGAACGAAGTGATTTTGTCTCCATTGGCAATTTCCTGCATGAACCGAACTGGAACGCGGTGCTCTGGCTGAAAGAAGAGATCTGGCCGTTAATTCGCAAAGACCTACCGAATGCCAAACTGAATATTTACGGTGCATATCCCTCCCAAAAAGTGCATCAGCTGCACAATCCGACCGAGGGATTTTTGATTCACGGCAGGGCAGAGTCAGCCGAAGAGGTAATCAGTAAGGCAAGAGTTCTATTGGCACCTTTACGCTTTGGTGCCGGCTTGAAAGGAAAACTGGCTGATGCTATGCGATTTGGTACACCGAGCGTAACCACATCTATTGGAGCAGAAGGCATAGCTGAAACCAACGATTGGCCCGGAGCCGTTTCTGATGAAGCGGTTGAGTTTGCAAAGCGTTCTATTGAACTCTGTCAAGCCAAGGATGAGTGGAAGAAGTTTCAGAAATCAGGATTTGAGCTGTTGAAACAGAATTTTGATAAAGCAAAGTTCGCAGATAATTTTCTAAATCGTGTGGCTGATATACGTGAAAACCTGCAAAATCACAGGAAGAAGAACTTTACCGGTCAAATGCTGATGCATCACTACCAGCAGGGGACAAAGTATATGTCGAAGTGGATTGAAGAGAAAAATAAACATTGAATAAAATCGATTTGAATATGAACATCGTATTTCTTGACGCCAAAACCGTTGGGACACCGCCAAATCTTGATAAACTAAAAGAACTGGGAGAAGTTACCTTTTATCCGTTTACGCACCCGGACCAAACCGAAGAGCGAATTAAGGATGCCGAGGTTGTGATCACCAACAAAGTGGTTTTGGGTGAAGAGCTGATTTCCAAATACTCCGATAATCTGAAAATGATTGCAATTGCGGCAACAGGTATGAATAATGTGGATCTGGAGGCTGCTGAAAAGCACGGGGTAGTGGTCAAAAATGTGGCGGGGTATGCGACCGGCAGTGTAGCCCAATCTACTTTTTCGATGCTTTTCCGTTTGATGCAGGATCTGGAATACTATGATCAATACATCAAAAGCGGGGATTATTCGAAGAGCGAGATCTTCACAAACATGGATCGTCCGTTTCATGAACTGAAAGGAAAACGGTTTGGTATAATCGGCTTGGGAACCATCGGGCAGAAAGTTGCACAGATTGCAGAGGCTTTTGATGCCGAGGTGGTTTACTACTCTACATCCGGTAAAAATACAGATCAGCCATACAAACAGTTGGATTTGGATGAGTTGCTGAAAACCTCGGATGTGGTCTCCATTCATGCGCCTTTGAATGAGAATACGGATAATTTGATTGCTTTTGATCAGCTCAAGAAAATGAAGGTGTCGGCTATTTTGATCAATACGGGAAGAGGGCGAATTGTGAATGAGGCGGATCTTGCGAAAGCTCTTGATAAGGAGCTGATTGCCGGCGCGGCACTGGATGTTTTTGAGCAGGAGCCGATGAAAAAAGATAATCCGCTGCTGAAGGTTCAAAAAAGATCCGGATTATTAATGCTACCACACATCACGTGGTCGAGCGTGGAGGCTCGAACCGAATTGATTGAGGGAGTTTATAAAAACATCAGGGAGTTTTTGGATGGGTGAGGTTCACCGCAGTGACGCAGAGGTCGTGGAGTGAGAATATGGATTTATCAACTTTGTAATAGAAATTGATAACTGAAAGCGTCAGGGAAATGGAATTAAATGTGAGTAGATAAATTGTCCCGCAAGGGACAACATATGGGTAGAAAAGATGTAGACACCTCATTCTCTTTTTGCGTGCCGTAGGTACGCTATAAAAAAATCACCCGACCATATTGAATGACCGGGTGATAATAAAATCTTAAAAAAATTCGTGGCACGGCAAATAGACGTGCCACGAAGTGGTAAACTAATTTAATCCAGTCCGCCCTGACGATTCGGGGTTCTTGGGTTTGGCCAGGTCATCTGCTCGCCTGTGCGCGGATTGATTGGCATTACACGTCTTTCTCGTGAAGTCTTCTCGGGATCTTCACTCGCCATGTAGGCCAGAGTTGCTATCAGAACGACGTTGTTTCTCAGATCGTCAAAAACAATCTTATCATACGTATCACGGTTGGTGTGCCAGGTGTAACTCCAGTAATCCCAACTCAAAGAGCTGAGTGAAAACCCGGGAGCTCCGGCCGCTACAAATGAAGCGTGATCGGTTCCGCCGCCGCTCGGCATTCCCGGAAAATTTGTATCGATATGTTGCGTAACATTACGCGGAACAGCGGATAGCCAGCGCGTCAGATAATCGTAGGAGTGTAAGAAACCTTGCCCGCTGATATTAACAACTCTACCCGTTCCGTTATCCTGATTGAAGAGAGCCTGTAAGCCGTCCACAATCTCCGGATTATCCTCAACAAAAGCGCTAGAACCATTCAGTCCCTGCTCTTCACTCCCCCAAAGGCCAACCAGGATGGTACGCTTAGGATTTGGGTAGACCTTCTTGAGAATTCGGGCTACTTCCATCATGGTAACTGATCCGGTTCCGTTATCGGTTGCTCCGGTTCCGCCATCCCATGAGTCGTAGTGAGCTGATAGGATAATGTACTCATCAGGCTTTTCGGTACCGCGAATTTCAGCAATCGTATTGAACGTTGGAACTTCACCCATCTCTCTAGATTGAGCATTCACCCGGATTACCGGATTTGATCCAAATTCTGCCAGTCTCCAGAGCATCCCGTAATCTTCAAGCAGAACGTCGATGTGTGGGATATTATCTGTAGAAGCACCAAAAACTTTATTAGTTCCAAAACCTCGGCTCCAGTTCGACATCAGCAGTCCGGCAGCACCGGCATTTTCAAGTGCGGATGGCAGTGAACGTTGGTTGTATCCTGTATTTGCAATGTTTTGTCTCCATTTTTGAGTTAATGCCTCTCGATCTTCCCGCATTTTCTCAAAAGACTCTTCTGTAGCCCACTCTTCCCAGTTGTAGTCAGGGCGTCCGGTAGGTTGTGGCATAGATACCAGCACAAATTTACCGTTGATGGTTGTTAGCCACTCCTCGAACTCTTCAGCACTGTCAACCCATGGCAGGGATACGACTTCCGCCTCTACGCCACCTTCAGGTGTACTCGGGCTCCAGGCAAGCTGCATTGCCTCCAGCGTTACCACTCTTGGTTCTACGAGATCTACGTGAGTGACTCCACGTTCCCATCCTCGCCAGGTACCGAACTGTTCGTTTCGTGCATCAATACCCCAGCTTTCGAACAGCTCTACAGCCCAGTCGTGTGCATGTTGCTGTTGAGGTGTTCCCACCAGTCTCGGGCCGATAACATCCAGCAGATGGTGTGCCAGCTCTTCCAGTTGTGAATTTTCATTTGCTTCCGTAACAATTTGATTGACAATCTCTTCCTGACTCTGTGCAACAGCCAGTGAGGAGGTAATCAAAAATAGAAATGCAAAAAGTTGTAGTACTTTCTTCATATATCCCAATCGTTTGTTTAGGTTTTGATTCGAAACAATTTACGGCTATGAATGTAGAAAATTTTCCTTCACTCATTCGTAAAAATTTATCTTAATTAGCAGTTATGACTCCTGAGTTCAGACAGAGCTTAATTTTCTTGATAATCTTTTCTGTTTTTTCCCCTGCAGTATGGGCACAGGATACATCTACCTTTGTCCAGCCTGATGAAAAGAGTGTTCAAACTGAATCGGATCAACTGCCAAGAACGGTGTGGATATGGGCCGAACAAACGGTCAGTGAAAATTTGAGATCTAAATCTCCGAAACGAAATACTATCATACTGAGTGGAGAAACGGAACAGCCATTTACAGGTCTGGCGGTGGGATGGAAACTGGACGATCATTCCATCAACCCGAATGAGTTTCAATTACAAATTCGAAGTTCGCTTCAGGATGAAGATTTTGGTGACTGGACCTCTTCGTACGGATATATCTCTCCACTGGAATCCCCCAGCGGTTTTTACTGGGCGATGCTTTATGTTACGGAATCCGGGGAAGTGGACGAACGTTTTGAAGTGCAGATTGTGATGCCGGCCGGTGTTACGCTACAGGAAATTAAAGTTACAGGGGCTGATGCAAGACTAAAGAACGGAGACGATTTTGAAAATGTACAGAATGCGAAATTAGCTCCTAAAAGCTACGACATGCCGGAGATTGTGGATCGGGCCGGTTGGTGGGGTGATCTGCCGCCATCTGAGCTTGAGCCAAGTTATTCGCCAACACCGATTGATATTTCTCACTCACTGGTACATCATACAGTCACGGCTAATGAACCGGCGAATCCGGCGCAGATGGTTCGGCAAATATGGGACTGGCATGTGAATGACAATGGCTGGCTCGATATTGGCTATAACTTCTTGATCGATCACGAGGGGACGATCTATCAGGGAAGATACAATCCAAACCTGGAACAGACGGACGTTCGGGGAGCGCATGCCGGAAGTGCCAACAGCCAAAGTGTAGGGATTGCTCTGTTGGGGCAGTTTGAGCCTGGTGCACAACCGGCTCCGAGTCAACCACAAACACTGGCTCTTGATGCTTTGATCAAAACAATTGGCTGGCGTTTTACTCAGAAGGGAATTGGTGCAGAAAGCAGCGGATTTCTAGCCGGAAATTATCTGCCCGTAATATCCGGACACCGGGATGTTTCGGCCACCGCTTGTCCGGGAGTAAATCTCTATCAGCTTCTGCCTGATATTCGATCTCAGGTGGAAACAGGTGAGTCTGATCCACCTGAAGAGATTGTGGAGTATCCCTTTGAGCTGAATCAAAATTACCCAAATCCGTTTGTCGGGGAGACAACAATCTCATTTTCGTTGGATAAAGATCTCCGTGTCTGGATTGATATTTACAACGTAAATGGCGTGAAAGTGGAGAGGATTTATGATGAGATGACCGAACCGGGAGAGCATGAAGTGAATTGGTCCCCAACGGGACTCGCCAGCGGTGTCTATTTTTATGAAATTGGCACGGGTTCGCACAGAGTAATGAAGCAGATGATCTATTTTCGGTGAACTGACTCACCCCCCGCCCCCCCTCTCTTTTCTCTCCGTTCAAAAAGAGGGGGAGAGTTTGAAATGAACTTCGGGTCAGGAAACCAACCCCGTTAGGGGTAACCTGATTGTAGCCCCGGGAGTAGCAAGGCGAAATCCGGGTGTTAAAAGAGGTCGATTTGTCCGTGCCGAACAGAGAGTGTGAATAAAATTGAAAGACAATGTTGAGGCGTGTGTTTGTGGGTTTATTTCCTACAAAATGTAGATACCATATTTTTATAGTATGGTTTTACCCGTCAGACCGGGAGAAGCAGCTTGACCATATCCCTGATCCTGACTGCAAAACTACATTATGATCTCTATGAAAGTAATTTAACTCTGAATTTATTCAGGAGTTCCCCTCTCTGCAGGCAGAGAGGGGACAGGGGTGAGTCCGATAAGGTGTGAATTTTTAAATCAACTCTTTGATGAGTGCATTAGCGAAATAGGTTAAGAACTGGCTAGGTTGAGCAAGACGAAACACAGAGTTAATTTATCAGTCATCATCTTCAAGAATAAAGATCTCTTCGACACTCTTATTCAGGATGATACCAATTTTTAATGAAAGTGCCGTTGAGGGATTATAACGTCCGTTCTCGATTGCATTCACTGTCTGGCGTGATACCCCCAGTTTTTCAGAAAGTTCGGCCTGCGTTAGATTAAGCTCTACTCTGAACTTTTTTACCCTATTTTTCATATCGAGATGTTTTCCATTTTAAATAGTGATGGACTATGAAAACCACAAACAGAGTGGATGGAAGGCCTGCACGCGATAAATATATCTGCATTGGATTCCAGATAATTGAATAAATCAACAACACGAAAGAAATCCCTACAATTACTATCAGTCCAAGTAAAAAAGATTGCATACGAAGCTGAAGACTCATTTCGTCTTCAACTTTCTCCTTGGAGATTAAACATAGAATAAAACCAATTACAGGTAAGTGGTAATTAAGAAGCGATACTCTCAACATAGTTACTTCTGCTGATATCCAGCTAACATCATAAAATTGGTCGCTCATCGCAAAAATTATATAGATAAAAGCAGCAAGCCAGATCAATAAGAGAGTGTATCCTGTATATCTGAAAAATCTGGGCAGTAAAAATTTTTTTAAATGTATCATACTCTTTTAGTAAAGTTTACTTTACATACAGTCTAGGTGTAAAATTTATAAATGTCAAGATTGCTTTACATTCTGCGTTTCACTCTTTGTTTTTATTGGCTTACATCCAATTTTCTTTATTCAGGATAAATAATTTGAAATTTTACAGAACGCTTTATACGATAAGGTTGGTTGAACTTTTCGTTTCATCCCTCCCGATAAACTACATCCGTACAGGAAAGTCTCCAATCTCATTTTTCGCCAGCTGACGAATCAAAAAGTGCAGCTGACTTGAAAACTATATTTTGATCTCTATTAAAATAAGTTGGCACTGATTTTATTCAGTGGTTCCCCTCTCTGCAGGCAGAGAGGGGACAGGGGTGAATCCGATAAGGTGTGAGTTGTAGTAAAAGTGATTTTAACCGTCAGACCTTTAAACACACCCCTTGCATACATGAATAGCATTACATGCTTTCATTCATACTTTTCCCCTCTCGAGAGGGGACCGGTTGGCGAAAGATCGCTAAGCGAGTCTTTCGAAAAGCTGGGGTGTGTTTAGCGGCCTGACGGAGAACTCCATATTCCCATCGGGATCGTGTGTATTTATTCCTATTTTCAGGTTGCAAACTGCATAAACCATTTTTTAATGATTAAAGAGTACCAGTTACGGGTCGACCCTGAGACCGCTGCAAAGCCGGAGCTTCTAGAGAGATATCTCTCTCAGGAGAAGAATATTCCGATGGATGAGATCAATCACATCGAGATCCTGAAACGATCGATCGATGCCAGACAGAAAGACGTGATTATCAATCTGAAGGTGAATGTCTACATCGGTGAGGAGTATCAGGAGGAACCGATGTCACTGCCGGACTATCCACATGTTGGAAATGAGGAAGAAGTTATCATTGTGGGAATGGGTCCGGCCGGACTCTTTGCTGCACTCAAACTCATAGAGCTTGGGAAAAAGCCGATCATTCTGGAACGCGGAAAGGATGTGAAAGATCGGATTCAGGATCTGAAGGGAATCAATGTAAAGCATATTGTAAATGAGGATTCAAACTACTGTTTTGGTGAGGGCGGAGCAGGAACCTACTCTGATGGAAAGCTTTACACGCGATCGAAAAAAAGAGGTGACGTTGACCGAATTTTACGGCTGTTGGTCGGCTTTGGTGCTGTGAGGGATATCATGGTAGAAGCCCATCCCCATATCGGAACCAATAAACTTCCACCAATTATTGCTAAAATGCGTGAGTGTATTCTGGATCATGGAGGAGAGATCCACTTCAACACCCGAGTGACAGATTTTATCATCGAGGGGGATCAGATGAAAGGAGCTAAGACTCTGTCAGGAGATATATTTAAGGCCGATCAGGTAATTCTGGCGACCGGCCACTCGGCACGTGATATATTTGAACTGCTTCATCGGAAAGGCGTTGAGATTGAACTCAAGCCGTTGGCCATCGGTGTGAGAGTAGAGCATCAGCAATCCCTGATAGATTCGATCCAGTACAGCTGTGATGTGCGAAGTGACTATCTGCCACCATCACCTTACAGTATTGCCAAACAGGTTGATGACCGCGGCGTTTACTCATTCTGTATGTGTCCGGGTGGGGTTATTGCCCCGTGTGCCACAAAACCGGGGGAGATCGTAACCAACGGCTGGTCGTCATCCAGGCGGGCGAGGGCTACCGCAAATTCAGGAATTGTAGTGGAGCTTCGGGAGGAGGATTTTGCCCCGTTTGCTGAACATGGACCGTTAGCTGCTATGGAATTTCAAAAGTCGATTGAGCAGCTGGCGTGGGAGATGGGTGGAAAAACTCAGACCGCACCGGCACAGCGACTGGTCGATTTTGTGGATGGAAAACACTCGGCTGACCTGCCGAATACATCCTACGCTCCGGGAATAAAATCCGTAGAGTTGAGTAATGTACTGCCGGATTTTATACACAATGCACTGGTCCGGGGTTTCGAACAGTTTGATCGATCAATGAAGGGATATTTGACGAATGAAGCTGTGGTACATGCTCCCGAGTCGCGGACATCCTCACCGGTGCGTATACCGCGTGACTGGAAGACATTTCAGCATGTGAGAGTGAAGGGGCTCTATCCGTGTGGAGAGGGAGCCGGTTACGCCGGTGGAATTATATCCGCTGCGATGGACGGGGAGAAGTGTGCTGTGGCGTGTGTTAAAAAATAAAAAAACAAGATTCCCGTCAGACTGCTTCATGCGGTCTGACGGGTGGTATTAGGTTGAGAATGAATTTAATACAACCAACTGCCCGCTTAGAGTGTGCTGACGGATTTTTGAGTTTCAATTTTCCATTACTTCAAATAGAGCGATGGTCTCTCCGGAATCGTTGAAAAAGTTGAGAAGCTGAGAGCTTTGTTCCATTCGGTTTACGTCACCTAACATTTCAAAATAGAGGTTTTCAATCTTCATATCGGGGCAAGCCATTTTTGTTGCTGCAATCTGCGTAAACTCCACTTCACCCGTCTCTGAATCGTACTCAAATCCGCCGTTGTATTGATTGCAGCCGCCACGGCCATATAAACGATTTTCGGATTCATCAAACTGGATCGTGGGAATGGATTCAACTGTTTCAGTTTCAGGAACAGGTTCTCCATTAAGTTCAATCAGAATCCAATTGATTTCGAAGAAAGATGTCGTTACCTCGGTTTGATGGTTCTGATCTTCGATCTGGTTTGAATCAGACTCACAGGCAGTGAGAGTGAACACTGCTAGGAGTAATGGAATTATATATTTCATGTATTGTAGCGTTTTGAAATTTAACGGTATCCGTCTGTTAGCCCTGAGCGTACTGACGGAGTTTTGAGTTTTTGTGTTGGGTTAATTGCTTCGATTCCATCGGCGGCGTTCTCTTCGGCCCATCTCTTCTGTAATAACTTCCTCGGGATGGATACTGATGTACTCTGTTCCGGGTTCAGGAATTTGAAAATGGCCGGTATTTGTTCTGAATTTTGGTTTTACATAGTGCCAGTTGTGTATCCCTTCTGCATCTTCGCGATTAAAGGTCACGGATTCATCATTTCTGTAATAGATGAGTAATCGAATCTGATTGCCGAACCCAAACTCTTCACCCGCCATCTCTCCCAACGGATCACCGGGATAAACGGTATCACCTATATCAACAAAAATCTTGTCATCACGAAATATCGAATATCTCGCAAAAGTACAGTCTTCATGTACAACTACTACATAATTCCGGTTGCTGGAAAATACGAGCCCCTCATGCGTAGAATTGTCACCATCGCGTATAGAAATAACGGTTCCTTTTCTGGCAGCATGTATCACTGATTCATCTTCCATATGAAAAACAATGGAGTACCAGTCTTCAGGCGCGTTGTGGTTGATCCGCTCATAGACATAGCTTAACTCACCGAACCGGCCTTTAATTTCCTCCGGATAGGGCAGAAGGTACTCAATGTCATCCGGTTCTGTATCCAGGCAGCCGGTATGCGTTCGGTATCTGTATCTATAGTTGGTCTTATAAGTGTCCATCACCCTGGTGAGATTGAATAGACGTGTTCTGCTGTGGCTAACATTTCTGGAATATGGAAGCGAGGCGCTGGCACGAAGGTTCTCTAAAATGCTGAAATCGACGGTTACAACAAACGGAGTATAGGATTGATTATTGGCATAAAAGGTATATCCATCCCGACTGTTTCCCTGAACCTCAATATTGACACTGGATTGCCGGGGAAATGCGTCTGATGCCAGGACGAGAAACAGAAGCAATGAGATGATCGTAGAAAATGGTTTCATAGAAGCGGGTTAATGAAAGTAAAAACGAATAGACGATAAAGATTTCGGTAGATAGAAGCAAAACAGTGAGATAGTGTATAATAAAGTAACCGGTAATTATTTGACACGGTTGGAACATATTAGGACACAGTTGGTTATAAACAGGTAAGTAACAAAACTTAATAAAGCAGTTATCTACTTATGAAAATCAAAAAATCAATCATTCTAACATCTGTTACGGCTCTTTTGGGACTTTTTCTTTTGAACGCCTGTAATGGAGAAAATGATCAGCAAGCTGAAAGGGTTGAACAGGAGCGACAGGAATTAGTAAGTAATCTCGAAAATTTGAAAGAGGACTTGGACGCAAGGATTGATGAACTTGGAAATCGCATTGAAGAAGCCGGTGATGATGTTAGCGAAAGTGCTGAAGAAGCGTATCGTGAACTCCGTGATGACCGGTCAGAACTTGAAAGAACCATTGATGAAGTGAAAAACGCATCACAAGATTCGTGGGATAGAGTCAAGACAGAAGCTGAAAACGTGTACGATTCCGTATCTAACCAATTTAATGAGTGGATGGATGAGTTGAATAACTGATATTGGCTAAACTTTCATAGATGACCCCCAAAAGGCGTAGAGGCAGTAATGCTTCTGCGCCTTTTTTGTATCAGCTAATCGATCTTAGTTTGACTGTATTGATAACTTTTAACAACAATTTTCCCGTTTAAGCCTCAGTAATATTGACAGGGGAGAAACTTGAAAGTATTATAAGCGAATATAGCTAAACACTTTCAAGACAATGGAATTGAACGGGTTTTTATGAAATACGGAAAAATATTAGCAGGACTATTAATTATTGCCGCTGCCGCTTTTTGGTGGTTTACCGGTTTTTATTCATCACAGGAAAGAGCCCTGCCTCCATTACATACAGAAACGGTAGACAGTGGTGAGGTCTCTCAGCGTGTTACCGCATTTGGTTCTATACAGCCGGTACAGAAAGTGACGGTGGGCAGCCAGGTGTCCGGCATTATAGATGAAATTTATGTTGATTTTAACAGCCGTGTGGAACGCGGCCAGGTTATTGCACAAATTGATCCCTCAACATTTGAAGCGGAAGTAAGTTCTGCCAGGGCTGAACTTGAATCGGCAAAAGCAGGCCTCGAACTGGCCCGGATGCAGTACAATCGGGTGCAGGAGTTGCGTGAACGGCAGTTTATTGCACCATCCGAAGTGGATCAGGCAAGCTCAACACTTCGCCAGGCTGAAGCCCAGGTGAGAGTACGGCGGCATTCACTGGAACGTGCTGAAAGAGAGCTGGACCGAACCACAATCAAAGCACCGACGGATGGTATTGTAATATCAAGGGAAGTTGATGTGGGACAAACGGTAGCTGCAAGCCTCAATGCACCGATTTTGTTTGAGCTGGCATCTGACTTAAGCGAAATGTGGATTCATGCCAACGTTTCCGAAGCTGATATTGGAATGGTTCATGAGGGGCAGAGGGTCACATTTCAGGTTGACGCATACCGTGAAAGGAGATTTGAAGGAGATGTAATTCAGGTTCGAAATGCTCCTATGGTTGTGGATAATGTTGTTAATTACGAAACCATTATCGCTGTTGATAACTCAGAACTGTTGCTCAAACCCGGTATGACTGCCGAGGTTTCTGTGATTGTTGCTGAACGTCAAGATGTTGTCCGTGTAAGAAATACAGCGCTCAGGGCTCGCCTGCCGGATCAAATAAGACCGGAAAACCCTCCGCAAGATGATGAAATGGATGGAATTGTCTACCTGGTTGAAGGTGAAGAGCTGGTAGCCAGAAGAGTAAAAACAGGATTGAGTGATGGCCTGCATACCGAGATTCTGGATGGTGTTCAACCCGGTGAAAGATTAGCGATAGGGCTTTCGCTACAGAGAAGCGGTGAGGAAGGACGAAGAAGCCTGTTCAGCGGCAATCAGGCTCAATATTGATAGAGATATGAGTGTACTTAAGCTTCAAAATATCACCAAAACCTATCGATCCGGTTCCCTTGCCGTGGACGCACTGCGCGGAATTGATCTGGATATTGAACGCGGAGAGTTTACATCAATTATGGGGGCCAGCGGTTCGGGTAAATCAACCATGATGAATATTCTGGGGTGTCTGGATCAGCCGACGGAGGGAGTTTATCTGCTAAATGATGAAGATGTATCAAAATTTAAGAAGGAGAGACTCGCTGAAGTCAGAAATCGGACACTGGGATTTGTTTTTCAAAATTTTCATCTGCTTCCCAGAACAACAGCACTGGAAAATGTGGAACTTCCGCTTCTCTACAGCAAAGAGAATTTGAGCTGGAAGGAGATGCATCAAAAAGCAAAAAAAGCACTGGAGATTGTCGGGCTTGCAGATCGGGCCGATCATACTCCGAACGAACTTTCAGGGGGGCAGCAACAGCGTGTGGCCATCGCACGTGCGCTCGTTTCAGAACCGAAATTGTTGCTGGCAGATGAACCGACGGGTAATCTCGACAGCCGTACCAGTCTCGAAATTATGGATCTGTTTCAGGAGCTGAACAGAAATGGCTTAACCATACTGATGGTGACGCATGAACCGGAAATCGCCCGGTTTACCGGTCGTATTGTTACTCTTCGCGATGGTTTGATTCGATCGGACAAAACCATTGAGCCACGCAGCGCAGAGCAGGCTCTCAGCGAGTGGGAAGATGAAGAAGACATTGAGTTAATTAACGAAGGTTATTGATTATGAAATGGTCAGCAGTTCCATATGTGGCATTTAAAGCCCTTCGAAGAAACCAGATGCGGACTCTGCTCACCGCGCTGGGTATTATCATAGGCGTGGCTGCCGTGATTACAATGGTTGGTTTGGGACAGGGAGCAAGCTCTGAAGTTCAGGAGCAGGTGAACCGGCTGGGGCAAAATGTGGTGTTGGTGTTTCCGGGATCTCGCCAGCTTGGAGGTGTGAGTATTGGAGGTGGTAGTGCCAACACTTTAACGGTAGAAGACGCGATTGCCATGCGCGACGAGATTCCTGAAGTGATAGCAGCCAGTCCTGAAGTAAGGTCGCAAAGAGTTTTGGTTTATGGCAATCGAAACTGGCATACGAGAATTTATGGCCAGTCAGCTGATTATCTTCAAATTCGCCAGTGGCCTGTAGAAAGTGGAAGAATGTTCAGTGATGAGGATGTAGAGAGATCGAGTTTGGTAGCCGTCGTCGGTCAAACCATTGTAGAGGAACTTTTTGAAGGGGCCGATCCAATTGGGGAAACTATTCGAGTAAGAGGATTACCATTGGAAGTGATTGGTGTTTTAGAGCCCAAAGGGATGTCACTAATGGGGTCGGTTCAGGATGATATTGTCCTGGTGCCTTACTCGACGGCCTTTCAAAGAATATCAGGCCGAAGTCATGCAATGGTGATTAACGTTCAGGTTTTTGATGACAATTCCATGGCCATTGCTCAGCAAAAAATTACAGATCTGCTTCGGGAGCGTCACAGGCTTGCACCGTCTCAGGAGAACGATTTCACGGTTCAGACGCAGGAAGAGGTTGCTCAGGCGGCTACGGAAACATCCCGGATTATGACCTGGTTGCTGGCTTCGATCGCCGGCGTATCGCTATTTGTTGGCGGTATTGGGATTATGAATGTGATGCTGGTGAGTGTCACCGAGCGAACCCGCGAAATCGGATTGAGACTTGCCGTTGGAGCGAAAGGCCCGGATGTACTTCTTCAGTTTTTGATTGAATCCGTAGTACTCTGTCTGTTGGGTGGAATTGGCGGAATTCTGCTTGGTATTATTGCAACTGAAGTGATTGCCACATACGCCGGTTGGCCCGCACTTTTCTCAACCGAAGCGATGATTGTGGCAGTGAGTGTATCAGCTGCTGTAGGCGTGTTTTTCGGTTTTTATCCTGCATGGAAAGCGTCAAGGCTGGATCCTATTGTAGCCTTGAGAAGGGAGTAACAACTGTTAGCCAATCGAACTTTATTTCGTTCTTTTAGCTGCACCACTTTCATAAGCGGCTTCCTTCACTGCTTTTGCCACTTCCCGCACAACTTTTTTGTTAAATACACTCGGGATGATGTACTCTTCACCCACTTCATCTTCACCAATGCAGTTGGCAATAGCGTAAGCGGCAGCCAGTTTCATATCTTCATTAATATCTGATGCCTTGGCATCCAGTGCACCTCTGAAGATTCCCGGAAACGCCAATACATTGTTGATCTGATTTGGATAGTCGCTACGTCCGGTAGCGATAATTCTGGCTTTCCCCTGAATTTTTTCGGGGCGAATTTCCGGATCGGGATTTGCCATAGCAAATACAATCGCATCGTTTGCCATCTGTTCCACGGCTTCGACGGGAACAGTGTCCGGACCGCTAACCCCAATGATCAGATCGGCTCCTTTCGTAGCATCCAGAAGCCCGCCTTTAACATTTTTTTGATTTGCATTTTCAGCAACCCACTTTTTGTTGTCGTCAAGATGCTCTGTTTCATCCCGGTTCAGAATTCCGTCTATATCTACGGGCAGCAGCTCTTTAACACCGGCTTCAAGCAGTATTCGGCTGATGGCACTTCCGGCCGCTCCAATTCCTACAACGACCACTCGAATATCCTCCAGTTTTTTCCCAACAACCTTGAGCGCGTTGATTGTTGCTGCCAACGCTACTACTGCTGTACCGTGCTGGTCATCATGGAATACGGGAATATCGAGTTCTTGTTTGAGTCGATGTTCAATCTCAAAACATTTGGGAGCACCGATATCTTCCAGGTTGATTCCGCCAAATCCCGGTGATATATTTTTTACTGTTCTGATTATCTCATCAGCGTCTTTGGTACTCAAACAGATCGGATAGGCGTCAATGTCGGCAAACTCCTTAAAGAGCATCGCTTTTCCTTCCATTACCGGCATGGCAGCTTCAGGGCCGATATCTCCAAGACCCAGTACGGCTGTTCCATCCGTAACTACAGCAACAGAATTTTGTTTAATGGTAAGAGAGTGAACATTGTCTTTATCCCGTGCAATGGCTTTACAGATACGGGCAACACCTGGCGTGTAGGCCATGGAAAGCGTGTCGCGAGTATCTACGGGTACTTTATTCTTTATGCTGATTTTCCCGTTGATATGGAGCAGAAATACCCGGTCAGATACATATCGAACATCAATTCCGTCAATTTGCTTTACTGCCTCAACAATCTCGCGGGAATGGCGGGCATCACGGGCACTTACTGTAATGTCTCGAACTTTAAATTTTCCCTCAACGGCTACAACATCTACACCACCGGGATCGCCCCGATGTTCTGCAATAACATTTAATACTTTTGCGAGCATGCCGGGCTTATTTTCAATTCCAAGCCGCATGGTAAAACTATAACTGACACTTGGTTGTATTTCACTCATGGATTATGGTGTTAAATCAAATTTTTTTCTGTGAACTCTAAAATGCACCAAATACAAAAAACATAAAAAGTGTAGCTGTAAAGTTAATGCTTTTTTACAGAGAAGTGTATTTAAATCTGGTTGCAACGCATTGACTAGGAGCAGGTAAGGGGAAATCAAAGAGTTGTGAATTGTTGAGGATGTTCATGAGCATTGTTCTGTAAATCGACCAATAGATCCTGCATCTGCTGTTCAAATAGCAGGTTGAGATTTTCCGATGACTGTTTAGAATCGAAATCTACAGGGTGTCCTATTTTTATAAACAGCTCGGGCTTGTCATACCTGGCCATATGGATATAGATTCCAATCGGTACAATATCTGAATCAGGACTGCGACCGGCAATCCAGCCCAGTCCTTTTTGAAACTGCGGTTTTTCGGTTGTAAAGGGCACAATTTTTCCTTCGGGATAGATAAATAGGCTTGAGTTTTTCCGCTCCATAGAATTCACAGCATAACGAAGTGATTTAATAGCCGTTCTGGGTTCGCTTAAATTCACTGAAAATGCACCGATTTTACTGAAAAACCTGTGCTGCTTCATCTGTTTGTCTTCCATTAAGGCCCGGGCTTTCTGTTTAAATATTTTTTGATTCAGAAGTAATGGAATCAAACCGTCCCACCAGGAGGTGTGGTTGAGATAATAAATGGTTTTGCTATCCTTTCCGGGTTGGTACTGTTGATCAATCGCGATATTTTTGAAGCGTCGCCAGAACAGGTTGCGAACATAGAGATCAAAAATAGAGATAAACCACTTTGATTCGTTTGCAGGTATGAAATCAGCAGATGATCTATTCACGGTAAAAATGGTGGAAGGGTTTGAGGAGTGTGTAGTAAGATATTCTCCCCTTGAGGGGAGTGACCCGACAGTATTTCGTCGGGACGAGGGGTGTACATCTTTCTATACACTTGATAAATTTCAGGTTCATTTAAGAGTTTAAGGTACATGGAGATCACGAACAAACAAATTGCAGATTACACGGAATCGTTCACGTCGGAAGAGCCGGAGATTATCAAGGAACTTGTGAAGGCTTCAGATGATGATCTGGAGTTTATCGATATGCTGAGTGGCCGGCAGACCGGAATGCTGCTTAAACTGTTGGTATCTATTTCCGGTACAAAACGAATACTGGAAGTAGGAACCTTTACAGGCTATTCTGCAATTATGATGGCCGATGCACTTCCAGACGAGGGAAAATTGATTACCTGTGAAATGAATGAGCGGTATCGAAGAATATCGGAACCGTTTTTGGCGAGAGATCCTTATCGATTGAAAATCAAACAAATAATGGGAAATGCTCTTGAAATTATTCCTAAACTTGAAGGTACATTCGATCTTATTTTTCTCGATGCGGATAAAGTGAACTATCCAAAGTACTACCGTCTGGCAAAAGAGAAAATCAATCCAGGTGGGCTAATTGTAGTGGATAATGTTTTGTGGGGCGGGGATGTGCTTAGTCAAAAAAATCGAAAAGCGGAGGCTATCCACCGGATGAATGAGATGATCCGCGATGATGATGAGGTTGAGCAGCTGATGCTGCCGCTGCGCGATGGTGTGACGATTGTGAAAATGAAAGAATAACGATTTAAAGCGCAATTGGCCGGGAGAGATCAAATTCTGCTTCCAGCCTGAGTTCGCCATTCAAATAGAGCCGGTAGTAATATTTTTCATTTTCCGGATCGATCTCCTTGGCCCATCGGTTTGCCGCTCTTGCCGGTCGTTCCTCTATGGTTCTGTGATCAGCCGGAAAGTACTGAATGGAAGAAGATCCTTCACCGTCAGCATATCCTCCGTAAAAGTTATTGTCGTGTTGAGTACCGTCCGGGTATCGATGATCATGACTCAAGTGCAGACCCTGCGGTGTCATCTTTACAATCCAGGTGCGCGATGTGTCGTCATCCACGTGAAAAGGGATACGGATCTCATCTTCATCACAATTAGATAGAGTCATGGTCAGTCTGGCATTTTCGAAAAGATGACCACTGCTCAAATCCACAAAGTTAGTTGAGCCTTCGTACGCGTATCCGCAATATTCAGAATATTGATTCAGAAATTCTCTCTGAGTGTCTGTCTGTCCGTCGCATGCAGCCAGGAATAGGAAAAAGGGAATCGAAAGTAGAATTCGCATCTAATCAGTTCTTATTTAGTTTACTTTTTACTTCCTTTATACAGCTCGTATTCAAAGAGCTTACACTCCAGTGTAGAGTTGTACAGTGTGGTTCTCGATTTGGCCCGCAATCCAACCTTCTTAGCCAATGCCATATTCGCTGTAAAAACGTATCCTGTTTTCCCGGGACAATCTTGCTTCATGAAATCACCAATACTCTTGTAAAGTGGTCTTAAATCGGTGTTGTCCTCAAGGCGCATGCCGTAGGGAGGGTTGAAGACAACGACGCCATCTCCGTCCGGTATAGGCGTTTTATCGTAATCGCAGGTTTCAAACTCAATCAGATGATCAACACCGGCAGTTTTTGCATTTTTAGCAGCTGCCATTATCGCTCGCGGATCATTGTCGGTTGCAATAAATTTTCCTTCTACATCTTTTACGGCTTTCTTTTTTGCATCGTCTCGTACTTGCTGGTAGTACGCTTCATCATAACCGATGATATGCATGAAACCGAAATTATTTCGCAGTGAAGCGGGTGCTCTGTTAAGAGCAAGCATTACAGCTTCTATGGCAATCGTGCCGCTTCCCGTCATAGGGTTGATGAAGTGCTCCTTGCCCGGTTTCCATCGGGTGGACTGTACGATAGCCGATGCTAAAGTCTCCTGCATGGGAGCAGCTACAGAAGCAGACCGATAATTTCGTCGTGAGAGGGATTCACCGGAGGTATCCAGAAAAATCCTTGCCCCTTTTCGATTCCAGAACAGAAAAAGTACTGTGTCGTTCAGGTTTGATCCGGTATCGGGACGCGATTCTGTTTTAAACCGGATACGGTCTACAACGGCATCCTTGACAACCAGGTTTGCAAACTGATCATTATCAATTGTGGGATGATCAACCCGGGAGGTTACAGAGAAATAGCCGTCGTCAGAGATCCAGTTTTCCCACGGAATCTTCTTTAACCAGTTTCTAAGCTGGTCGGGTGACTGTATCGACTTTTCTTCCATCAGGTAGTGAACGCGGTGAGCCGTTCTTAACCAGAAGTTGAGCAGGATACAGTCGTTTAGGGTTGCTTCAATCTCAACACCTGTTTGCCTTGTCGAAATTGGTTTAAAACCCAGTTGCCGAACCTCTTTTTCCAGCAGTGGGGCGAGGCCCAGTGGGCAGGTGATACTTACGGTACTTTTTTCGTTAAAATCGGCCATTTTTTAATGTCTTGCTGTGGTAATTAAAAGCTGTAAACAGGTTTAAAAAATCGTGATTCCCCTCTCTAGAGGGGGAGTCATCGTCAAATAAAAAAACCCGATCTGATATACAGTAGCAATCAGATCGGGTTTGTAAAATATTACGAATTGAAATTAGTTGGCAATTTCTACCAGCTCAATCTCAAATTTCAGGTCCTGACCTGCAAGCGGATGGTTGGCATCCAGTGTCAGATTTTCTTCTCCAACGTCAGTAATACGAACAGGAATAGGTTGTCCATCCTGCTGATTTACCTGAAGCTGCATTCCAACTTGTGGTTCAACATCATCCGGCAGCTGATCTTTGGGTACTGAGATAACTAAATCTTCTCTTGCTTCTCCGTAAGCATCATCGCTTGGGATTTCTACTTCTGTTGAGTCGCCAACGTTCATTCCAACAACGGCTTTTTCAAAGCCCGGAATCAACTGGCCCTGACCCAGTGTGAATTCTAATGGTTCTCGTTCTGCTGATGTATCAAATACCGTACCGTCAGTCAATGTGCCGGTGTAATGTACTTTTACGGTATCTCCGTCTTTTACTTTTGACAAAATGTTTTGTATTTATTTTCAATTATTGTGTTGTGAGTCCTAAATATAACCATTTTAAAGCAGAATTAAGAATTTGAGCATCCTCTTCGGCGCCGATAAACCCGACCTTAATGAACTTTTTGATACAGTTGAGACCATTGCTGTTATTGGCTGTTCATCCAATCCTTACAGAACCAGCAACCACATCACAAAATATCTGATTGATCAGGGTTTTACCGTGATTCCGATAAATCCAAATGAAACAGAGGTTTTTGGGCTAAAAAGCTATCCTTCCATTGATGACATCCCCGAAGAGGTCAAGGTAGATGTGATGAACATATTCAGAAACAAAAAGTACACGGATGAAACCGTGATAGAGATTATCGAATGGGCTGATAGGAGAGAGCAAAAACCGATTATCTGGACACAGCTTGATGTGAGTACGGACTCTGCGAAGAAAAAAGCAAAAGATAGAGATTTAACCTACGTCGAAAATCGTTGCATCATGGTTGATCACCGTTCTATTTGATCACTAGACGGTCAGTTAACTTGTTTGATTCATACTACTCGTAAAAGCATTTAGGTTATGACTTTTCTAAAAGTCAGAGCAAATTCACATAATAAATGATTGATCAAGAATTATTGCTATCGTAAGCGATCTCTGTAAAAACAAAAATTATTCCCTGTATCTCTTCCTCTCTTCTCTATTTGTTATCTATGATTGCAGTGCAAATTTTGTACATTATTGATATACAAAACATCATAAATAGTTGATTCGAAATATTATCTCACCATGTCTTATTAAGAGTAAATAAATCGATTTGTGAAAAATACGATAGGTTGTTCAAAATCAGGCTTAAATCAAAAATTCTTTAGTTATGGCAAATCTCAACAGCGGTAAAAAAGTTCTCGGAATATTAACAGGCGGGGGTGACGTACCCGGACTCAATCCGGCAATACGTGCCGTAACCATACGGGCACTTCGCGAAGGTTACAAGGTAATAGGTATTCGTCGAGGCTGGGGCGGTATGATCGATGTAATCCGGGACGAAGGTGCCGATAACAGCAATAATTATATTGAATTGACAAAAGATATTGTCAATAGGGCAGGAAGAACAGGAGGTACTTTTTTGCACACCTCACGAACCAATCCAAGTAAGGTCTCAAAAGAGAATGTGCCAAGTCATTTGAAAGATAAATTCTCGGATGATATGAATGATCTTACTCCTGAAGTGCTTAAAAATCTGGACTATTTGGGAATTGATACGTTGATACCCATCGGCGGAGATGACACGCTGAGCTACGGGGTGCGGCTTCATGAAGAGGGAGTGAAAGTTGTGGCAATTCCAAAAACGATGGATAACGATGTGCCGGGTACTGACTACTGCATCGGTTTCAGTACGTGTGTAACCCGTACAATTCATCTGGCAAATAATTTGAGAACTCCTGCTGGTTCTCATGAGCGTTTTCTTGTAATGGAAGTTTTTGGCCGATATGCGGGTTTTACGGCCATGCTGCCAACCATGGCAGGTGCCGCTCACCGATGCGTGATTCCCGAATATAAGTTTGATATGGAGCACCTAACCGAACTGCTCGTGGAAGATCGAAATTCCAATCCAAGTAAGTACTCCATGGTATTGGTATCTGAAGGGGCCATGTTTGAGGGTGGTGAGATGGTGTTTGAAGATAGCCGTGCCGACGCTTTCGGTCATAAGAAGCTTGGAGGGATCGGTGATCTTGTATCTGAAGAGCTTCAGCGACGTTCGCCAAAATTTAATAACGGGAAGGAGATTCGCACGGTAAATCAGAAACTTGGTTACATGGTGCGCGGCGGTGATCCCGATGCGATCGATTCTATTGCTCCCATGGCTTTTGGAAACCTTGCTCTTGATCTGATTCTGGAAGGTGTATCAGGCCGTCTGGTAGTGCTGAGCAACGGGCGTTACAGCAATATTCCTATAGAAATTGTGACCAGCCGAAAGAAACTGGTTGATGTGGATAAGCACTACAATACCGAAAGACTGCGGCCATTTTATCATAGGTTTGAAAACCAGCCTCTCTTCATCATGGCAAGTGAAATGATGAAAAATAGTTAGGAAATGCCTTTGGCTTAAATTTAATTGAACCGGACTATACATTGATCAAATTGTGTGGTCCGGATTTAAAAATTTTGACGTAGTAATTTTCGGTTTTTGCCGAATAATGTATCAGAAGTGAGATGTACTTAATTAACGTGAGTTCGATATAAGAATTTGGAAGAAGCGTCTCCCCTCCTTCGTAAGGAGGGGACTTCTCATGTTGCCAAATTCAATGATTTTATATCGAACTCACGTTAATTAAGAATATCGAGTAGCTATAGTAGATTGCAGTACTTATTAATCTTCCTCTGAGCTGAACATCTTTTCCCGGCGCTCTTCGGCAAATTCATCCATTTTCGATTTCAGGATCATCTCAATCTCTTTTCTGTCTGATACAGGCACTGCTGTTGTAAACTGTTTGATACGTTTTTCGCGGCTCTTTTCACCTGCCATAAACTCAATAGCTAAAACCTCCTCACTCTGCCAGTGCCATGATACAACATCAGGCCAGTTGATTCTCCTGTCTAAAATTAGCACCCCGTCGGTTCTGAACTCAGGGACAGGTTTTAGTGTCCATGTAAACAGGCCAAATCCTATGAGTGAGAGTCCGGATGTAATGCGAATTCCGGTAACCGGCAGATCTATCAAAATGGATGTTCGGTAGAGGCCAAATATGATAATAGCGGCAGCCAGCAGGTTTGGAGCGTGATCAACCCAAAACGTTCGGTTTTGATATAGGATGGTGCCTGAGCCGGCTCGCTCTTTGTAAAGCCGGAAAGCATATCCAAAGAAAAATCCTCCGATTATGGTGTAGATACCCATCATAAAAGGAGCTGCAACAGACTGTGGAAAGTAACCAAAGGAGTTGGCGATGATCAAAAGGGTGAAAAAAGCGAGCAGGCCCAAGAGAGAGTTGAGTACAAGTGGCGGAGTGAGCCCGTCTATGTAAAATGACTTTCTGCTGCCAATCCAAGCGCTGGCTGAGAAAATTAGGAGTAAAATGGTACTTAAAATCCACATAAATGGTGCGTATATTTGTAGCAAAACGGGAAAAATCCCATAGTAAATCATTTAAATCATCAGGTAATGGACGCAAGATACAAACCCGTGTCGGTAGATGTAAGCAATTCGGAACAGTTATTCAAAGTTGAATGGGCAGACGGACACACCACAGAGCTATCACTTTTTGGATTGCGTAAAAACTGTCCTTGTGTTTCCTGCCGGGGTGGACATTCTGAAATGGGGAAGTATGAGCCTGAGCTTTTTAAAATTAAACCGACTAGAAAATTCGAAATTGTGAAAGCTGAACCGGTTGGAAATCATGCCCTGAAAATCACCTGGGATGACGGCCACAATGCCGGTATGTACAGGTGGCAGCTGATACGTGATATGGATGAAGCTGTTTCAAAACTCTGAGTATTTGTGACAGAGTTTTGATCGTTAGGCTATGTTTTTGGAAGAACGGGTATTGGTAGGTCGACTTATTTAAAAATCTTTCCTCTTACCAGACCAACCAGCCCGGCAATTGAGAGAGCCCCGCCGCCAGCCATCATCCAGATCGATCGATCACTTGGGGAACCGGTTACAAATTCTTCTACCTCAGACCCGAAAGACTGCATCTCCTGGTAACCGAAATAGAGTAAAATCAAACCTCCGACAAGGAGGGCGGCTGAAATCATTTTTTGCATAATGGTCCTGTAAGCTGGTTAGCGGTTACTGTCATTATCGTAAAATTGATCACGTGCTTCAAGTAATTTAATCACCCGTTCCATACATTTTTTCTTTTCAAGTACATTTTTGGTATAAAAAAAGACGGAAGCGATGGCAAAAGCCCAGGAAAGCAGACCAAGAATGAAACGGGATAAACCGCCCTGTTGACCAAATTCCACAAAGTGCATGATGCTGATGAGAGAGAAGGTAACGATGGTTAGAAATACAATAATCGCGAATATTCTGGTTTGGCGAAGAGATTGAGTTGCAAGCTTTTGATACTTTTTCTCTCTTAAAAGTTCTCTCTCCGTAAATAGAAAAAACCGTTCATGCTGCTCCAGCTCTTCACGGATCATGGCAGTAAATATGTCGTCTTTACGCATATACTGTTACTTGATATTTCAATTATTGAATTCAAATATGTAACATAACTGCATCACAAAAAAATCAATTCAGAAGAAAAAGATTATGAGAGTTAGAACAGTACCAATCAAATTACTTACAGCAAGTTTAATATTCTCTTTAACCGCTGTTTCGGTGTTTTCACAGCCTTCGGCCGAACGGCTTGCTGAAGAGATGGTCAGTAAAAATGCGGAGTGGCTATCGCAAATTGAGAGATTATCAATGACTATGCAGCTGAATGAAGGGGGGATGATTCCCGATATGACCACGATGTATGTGAAAAGAGTTGATGAATACGGAAATCCCTACCTGGATCTGGAAAATGATGAAACCATGGAGATGGATTTTACTGCAATGGCAGGCTCTGTGGATCAGATAGTAAAGCTGATACATGGTGCTGAAAGTATTTCTGAGGAGAGACTGAATGGGGTAAATACCTATAAAGTATTTGTAAACGACCGGGAATTGCTGGAGTCACTCGATCAGAACGAAATGGAGATGGAAGATATGGAGATTGTGTTTGATACAGCTACGTTCTGGATAGAATCGGGCACAATGTATGTTCGAAAAGTTTTTATGGAACAGACTGTAGATGGCGATCAGAACATGAGTATGGAGATGAATCTGGATGACTATCAGGTTTTTTCCGGTTACCCCGTTCCGATGAAAATGACGATGAAAATTGGTGGAATGGCATCTCAATTTAGTGAGGAAGAGATTGCTGAGGCGAGGCAGGCGATGCGCCAGATGGAGGAGCAGCTCAGTCAGATGCCCGAAGCTCAGCGTCAGGCTATAGAAAGACAAATCAAGCCTCAGATGGAGCAGTTTGAACGCATGCTGGAAAGTGATGAGGGAATGACGATGAATATTACAATTACCGATGTAAAAGTGAACGAGTAATCACCTCAATCCTATTTTGAAAAGCGTATTGGAGACACAACTTATGGTTGTGTCTCTTTTTTTATGCAAATGGAAGGTTTTGTAAGTCTACATTCCCACCGGTCAAAATGATTCCAACCTTAAGGTTTGCGACATCTAGATTGTTCTCTAAAATTGCTGCCAGGGGAACAGCACATGAGGGCTCTATGATAATCTTCATTCTCTCCCAGATATCCTTCATGGTTGAAATAATCGCCTCTTCCGATACGGTATGAATGTTATCTACATGACGCTGAATGGCTTGAAATGTCAGTTCTCCCAGCGAGGTCCGGAGGCCGTCGGCTACTGTATCTGTTCGCAGTACAGGTTCAATTTTTCCCGATTTTAATGATCGGTAGGCGTCATCAGCCCATTTCGGTTCTGCCCCGATAATTTTGATATTTGGATTACGGTGCCTGGCCCAGATAGCTGTTCCGCTGATCAGTCCACCGCCGCCAACCGGAGCCATAATGATGTCGAGATCGGGATGATCTTCCAGAAGTTCTTTGGCACAGGTTCCCTGTCCTGCAATCACGTCGGGATGGTTGTAGGGATGAATGAATGTAGCACCCGTTTCATCCATAACTTTCTGTGCGGTTTCTTCGCGGGCTTTAGTTGTATTTTCGCAGAAAACAATGTCTGCACCATAGCCTCGAACGGCTTTCACCTTTACCTTTGGGGCATTTTCGGGCATGACAATAGTAGCACTATAGCCGCTCATTTTCGACGCCAGTGCAACAGCTTGCGCGTGGTTGCCCGAAGAGTGTGTAACAATTCCTTTTTTTCCCGCCGAATGGGTTAGTTTAGAAACAGCATTAAAAGCCCCTCGAAATTTAAAAGCACCGATTTTCTGAAAATTTTCACATTTAAAAAAAATTGAAGCGCCAGTCTTTTCATTAAAATAGGTTGATGTCATTACAGGAGTTCGATGGGCAAACTTCTGAATTCGCTGATGAGCTTTTTCAATCTCAGAAAAATCGGGCAGGGTAGAGGGCATTCTAAAAAATGGATTGATTCAAAGTAATGTGTGCTTCCGACGAAGGTAATGATATGGGTAGAAAAATGAAGACTCTTAAGGTAACACCGGTTACACTTTTGGAGTCTTCATTAAATCGATTATAGGGGAGTTAAATTATCAGTTTAGAAAGTACCTGAAACCAATGCCTCCATTAAATCCAAAAGCAAGGTCGGGAGTGACTTCTAAAATGGGAGCCATTTCTATATAAAAATCGAAGGGCAGGTCGGTGAATGTGAAATTAAGTCCACCTGGGAGCCGAATGCCAAAAAAACTGTCGTCAAGACCCGCATCGCGGTAGATATAACGTCCGCCAACACCGTAGTAGTAGGAGAGAACGCCGATATCCCAGTCAGGAGTGTCGTAGTGTTTATGCATTAAATAATCGGCATGAATGTAAAAAGAAGAGGCATTTTCTCTAAGGTCAAAACTAACAACCGATGCAATGGCTGCATTGTCTGAGATCCAGCCCTTCATGGCAACACCGGCCGGACTCGTTACTTGTGCACCAATGCCAAACGCCCGGCTGTGGGATGCTTCCTGCGCTTGAGCAACAGAAAGTGAAACAGACAATAGAAGTACTACAAAACTTATGGATAACTTTGTTTTCATGTGAATCACCTGTGTGTTTTATTTGTCGATTAAGTTTTCAATCCGGTTTTTACTGAAACAGGTTAAAAAAGATTCCGGTTTGGGTTGGTAATTTACTTATTACCAGTCTAAACCGGGCTGAGTTATTTCAAAACCCTCGGCATCCTTTTTTTCCTGTACGATCTCTTTTACATCATCAAGAAGCTGTTTTGCGTCAAAAACAATTCCGTCTTTGATGGTATACTTAACACCGCCTACTCTTTTCAAGGTATTGGTATCATCTACCCGAATAGCCCCTGTTCCGTAAAGTACTTTAAGATTTTGTTGTGGATTTTCTTCAACAATAACCAAATCAGCAAGTTTTCCTACTTCTATGGTGCCGAGTTCATGGTCGTTTCCAAGAACCTCAGCAGCCCTGAGCGATGCTGACTGGAATATTTCAAGAGGATGGAATCCGGCTTCGCGCATCAGCTCCATTTCGCGGATATAGGCGAATCCGTAGAGTTTGAAAATGTATCCTGCATCTGAACCCAATGTGACACTCCCACCACGATTTTTATACTCATTTACGAACTGCATCCAGAGCCGGTAGTTGTTTTTCCAGGCAACTTCCTGCTCAGTTCCCCAATCGAACCAGTAGGAACCGTGTGCCCTGCGGTCGGGTTGGTAGAACCTCCAGAGTGATGGAAGGGTGTACTTTTCATGCCATTCGGCCCGGCGCTCTTTCATGAGGTCTCGGCTGGCTTCATAAATGGTGAACGTTGGGTTGAGATCTAGTCCCAGGTCCAGCATCCGGTTCATTACCTCGTTCCACTTATCGCTGCCCGGTTTTGCTGCCTGTTCCCACAGTTTCCCGGCCTCTTCAAACCGATGCTGTTCATTACTGTAGTTGTAGTCGAGTGGGTAGTTTTGGATTACCTGATCTTCAAACATCGCTTCGGGAAGTCCATACCAGTGAGTGAGCCCCTGCAGTCCCATCTCTGCTGTGTCCAGCGCATTGTTGTAAACCACTCTCGTTTGGGCATGATGGGCCATAGACCCAAGCCCAAGTTTATTGGCTTCATCCAGTGCTGCTTCAAAAATTTCAGGTCGTGCCCCAAAAAACTTGATCCCCTCAGCACCTTGATTATGAATTGATTGCACCCAGCTTCGGGCTTCTTCCGGTGAGTTGATTCCACCGGACTGACCCATCCCAAATCCAAAGTATGGGTAGATTCGGGGGGCTGTAATTTCGTTATTGCGGCTTCTTTCTGCATGTCGAAGAGTCCAGTCCCCGCCGTTAAAAGATCCCGGCTCACGAATACCTGTAATGCCGTGTGCGAGCCAGAGTTTAAAGACATACTCGGGAACCGTTCCTTGCGCATTTCCGCCAATGTGAGCGTGCATATCTACAAATCCCGGAAGAATGTACATTCCTTCAGCTTCAATTACATGGTCACCCTCTTCAGCCATGGGGCGCCGCCGTTCATCTATAGGTACACCGGGATAGCCTACATTTCGAATTAAAGCGATACGATTCCCCTCTATCACGATATCTACCGGGCCTACAGCCGGTGAACCGGTTCCGTCTATCATGGTAGCTCCGCGAATGATCAGCCGGTCAAATGGTCCGTCACCTTCAGCGCGATCAGGCGCATCCGGCATTTGTGCAAATGCAAAGGGGGATAAGAGGAGACTTAAAAGGAGTGTGTAGATAAATTTCATAGGTCAGATTTAGTTTTCTGTATTTCACTGAAGGTACGATTTCAGAAGGTATGGAAACGTAAAAAATCTTTTTCAAACAAAGGACTCATGAGATGTCTTAAATTTTTTAAAAAAAATTGTAACAAACTTCCCGCTCGTTTCTCTTATAAGTAACAGCATAAGAACTAATCTTATCTCTGGTTAGTCAACTAGTCACTCCTATTTATGCTGAACCTAAAGCATAGAGCTCCGGAACTGAAACTTCCGGAGCTTTTCTTTTTTTAAAAAATGGTGATTTGAAAAGCCGCTTAAAATGCTCCGGTTGGAGAATTTTGGGAAAGGAACTGCAGATACAATGAATGATACTCAGACCTTTAGTCTCAGTCCTTATTCAGTCAATCTACAAAAAAGAAGTTGTACTCACCGTGCTTAGGGCGTTTAGAAGATTGCATCAGAGTAGCTTCACCGCGATAATCAATTACTTCTCCCCCTAAAAAAGTGCGGGCGGCACGTCTGGCAATCCAGCTCAGTTCGCCCAGAATAGTAAAACGCTCATCATCCTGTGTTCGGGAAATTCGAATAGAACTGTTGTCACTCAAATTCATGTTTATGATTCTCGGTATAGATGAGCCGAATGCACTCTGTCTGTTAACAACTTCCATATTTTCTACGGTGGAATACGTTAATTCTCCATCTGTGTTATAAATACGATGTCCAATCGTGGCGTTATTTCGGCTCTCCTCGGGCAGCATCACATATAACAGATCCCATTTGTTTCTGTCGGTGTGGACGACCATGCGGTAACCGCTATGCATCAGGCGTGTTGTAGTCTGGTTTTGCCAGGTGTGATCCATATACGCAGTTCCATTGACCTGCTTTCGCTCTCCGTTGATAGTTACGTGTCCGTTTGCCCTTGCGTAGGGTATGTGAGTTACTATACCGACTTGTTCTCCCCCGATTTGATAGATGCCATTGCCCATTTTGAAACCATTCTGGATGTTGTTCAGTCGAAGGTCGATATCGTAATCCACGCCATCTTTTGAGGTATTGATTACTACGCGATGGTGATCAGGAAGTTTACCCTCAAAAAAGAGTTCACGATCTTCTCTTAATTTGAATAGATTTTTTTCTTTGTCTTGAATGAGATGATGAAGCGGGTATTCCCTGGACAGTTGATAGAGTTCGCCATTGTGGTTAAAAACGGACACCCGAACTCCCGTAACCGGATCTTTCAAGCTGCCAAAGTTGGCTGCTGAAAATGTGATGTGTACTTTCATCCCATCATTGAAGTAAAACTGGTAATTCCAGAATTCATTAAAGTGACTCCCTTCAAGCGTTTGTGCCCAGATCATGTCTGAATCTAAACTGTTTAATACCTGATCAGGGTTGGAGATCTGAGCAGTACTTGTGAAAGTAACACCCAGAAAAACGGTAAGAATGAGTGAAATTCTTTTGAGTAAGTGGTGCATGATGATCATTATTAATCTGATAATAGCCAATCTGAAAAATCAAGTCTCTTAAGCCAACGTGAAACTTATGAAAAGGTTGTTAAACTTTTGATTTCAACATGTTAAATCATTTTTAGAGATAAAAGTTTCAATAACGGAAGTTAATTGCATCCGGGATAGAATCTGCTTTTAATTCACATCAAATGATTGCTACCTTAGGCCATTCTTAAGAATAAAAACAACTGCTATCAATACTGAATCCATAAAACAGAGCTGGAAGAATTTTTCCAAAAGCCCGCATGCGGCTATGCTGAAGAAATATCTACGCAGGGGTGTAATTCTGTTTATTGTTGGAATTATTCTCTACCAGCTTTTTGAAATTGGATGGAGGGAAGTGCTCACCTCTCTGCCTACCCATCCGCTTTTCTATATCATTTTTGCCATTCTGTATGTGTCGCTGCCAATTGCTGAGGTTTTTATCTACGGCCAGATATGGAAGGTTGGTAAATGGGAGTCGTTTAAGGGGTTTCTTACCAAAAGAGTCTATAATGATGAAGTGATGGGATATTCGGGTGAATTCTATCTCTTTGTATGGGGCAGAAAGTATTTGGATAAAGAGGATAAAGAGATTCTGAAGAACATCCGCGATTGCAATATTCTCTCTGCAGCTAACTCAAACCTTGTGGCTTTTACTCTTGTGGGGCTGCTGGTATTTACGGGCATCATTAATCTGGATGAAATGATTAGTGATGTTAACACAGTTTACGTGATTCTGGGTATAGTGATTGCCATTGTCTTTACTGTGCTGGCCGTTCAGTTTCGGAAATACCTTTTTTCACTTCCTCTGAAAAAGACGATCAAGATTTTTGGAATCTACATGATTCGCTTTTTAATCCATCACGGATTAATGATTGTCCAGTGGGCAGTTGTGATACCTAATACCCCCATCTCAATATGGTTTACTTTCTTGGCAATCGTGATTGTTGTGAACCGAATACCATTTATACCCAGCAGGGATCTTGTTTTTATGTGGGCCGGTATCGAACTTTCAAAAATGTTAAACATGGCTACAGCATCCGTAGCGGGTATGCTTCTGGTGTCGAGTGTGTTGCGAAAAGTTACCAATCTGATTCTCTTTTTGTGGATCTCCTACAGCGATAAAGGTAAAGAGCTTAAAAATCTACAGATGAAGAGCACAAATGAGATCATAGAGGACTAATATCCCCGGTTATAGCCACTCTTTTAGTAGAATGGTTTTCAAAAATTTGATTGTACTGTTTGTTGCATTATTCGACTGTTCTTCAAAAAAGAGTTTACGAACGCGACTGCGCTCAGTTTTAAACTTCTCGGTATCGTTCAAAGAGATTTTTAAAGCATTTATAAACTCTGTTTGATGCTGCACTTTAGGACCGGGAGTGACGTCATCATAAGGCAGTGGCAGGCCTCGTTCGTACTCATTTAGGTCGTAAGGAATAAATACGGATGGTATATCCAGCAGAAGTCCCTCAATGTAAATGCCGCTGTAGTCGGTAACAATACAATCCGTCATTTTCAGCAGATCGTTAATATTTTCGATTTTACTTTGATCTCCTTGAACAACCCTATCACCCAATGTTGAAAAGTCCTTGATGATTATTTTTTCATTAGGGTGTGGACGAAGAATCAAAACCGCCTCATGCTCTTCTAGAAATCGGTTGATCTCAGAAGGATTGTAGTCATCAAAGGGAAACCACTTGGTAGTACTTTTTTTCCTGAATGTGGGAGCATAAAGTATGGCGTGCTTAAAATCGGGCAAACCGGGAAACAGCGATTGCAGGTCAGATTTTGATTTTTTTCCATCTGTCAGCTCATCATAAGCGGGATATCCGGTTAGCACAAATTTCGATTTATCTATACCAAAGCGTTGAGAAAAAATACCTGTCACGATCTCGGAGGAGGATAAAAAGTAGTCAATAGGATTAAATCTATACTCAAGAATTAGCTTGTGAAATGCCCACGGCGGCTTGTCGGATTTTGGGCGCATATACTCACCGCGCTTAGTTGGAAGTCCGTGATAGGTTTGAATGATTTCGGCCCTTCGCGGTAAGTGCATGAACGGGTAATCATCTGTTCCATGCGTAAGCAGAATAGCCCCGGCTGATGCCAAATGGTTTAAACCATTTATTGAGTGTGTCAGTGCCACTCTACGTTGTCCAAACTGACTTTTTAATTGTTGAGCCAGTGCCTTGTTGCGAGTCAGCCAGATAACTTCCAGTTCGGAGTCATTCTGCAGCTGCTCATACAGTATCTTTGTATTACCACGGTAACCGTCGCCATGGAAAGCTGTAAAGACGATCAGGTGCTTTTTCTGTTTTTTAAAGATGTGCCAGAAGGTGGAAAGAAAGCCAAATAGATACTGTCTGATGTAGCTGGTTTTACCTGAGGGCTTCATCAGGCTACCTGTTCATCAGTTCGAGATGTTCGAATGTTTTCTCTGCACGTTTCAAATCATCCACTGTATCGATCTCTTCCCAGAGTGTTTCTCTGAAGTCGACCATCTTTAATTTTAATCTGTTCTGCTGCAAAAGCTCTTGCATGGCTAATTCGTAAAAGACACCGGTCTCGTTGCTGCGTACATAATCATCAATAGCCTGCTTCAATTGATTCCAGGAGCGTTGAGAAAACGAGGAGATGTTCACCGTTTTGAAGTGAGTTGTTTTGGGACATTTGCAATTTTCCAGGTGGAGCTGTTTTACAAAACCTTCATCACATACGGAGGCTGTAGTGCCGCTGTGAAATTCGGGACGGTATATATCGAGTGCAATCCTGTCCGGGTGCTTAAATTCTCCAAGAATACGCTGGTCTATGACAAGGTCAGATTCAATAAGTACAAATGATGATTGAATATATGGAGCTGCACACCAGAGGGAGTAGATGTTATTAGTAGTAGCGAACTGATGGTTCCGAACCGTTTTGATACGAATATCAAAATCATGATTAGAGACGTACTCCTCAATTTTTTCGGATAAGAAGCCCGTTACAATAATTAATTCTTCAAAACTATTTTCAGTTAAACAGTCAATCATTTGACGAAGAATGGGTTTTCCACAAACATCAACAAGGCATTTAGGCTTTTGCTTAGTAAATGGATAGAGTCTGCTGCCTTTTCCTGCTGCCAGAATTACTGCTGTCTTTATTTGATCGTTCTTATTACACATATAGATAATATCAGTACCCTTAATAATGGATCATTTTGTAGACGTAGGTTAGAAGTATAGCCTGTAAAGAAGCGAAACATTCCGGCCCGGTTCAGGGAATACATCTTTCAGTCGGCTGAGGTGATTGCGATAGGTCTCATCCAGAATATTATTTCCCTGAATGGAAAATGTATGGAGCATACCCCCGTCTGAACTTAATCTATACTCTGCGTTTACCCCTAACAGTGTGTAAGCCTCAGTTTCGGTTTCAAACTCCGCAGTGCGATCCTGTTTAAAAGAGTGACGCACATTTGCCCCGATATGAAACGGACCGTTTACGTAAGTTAATCCGGTTTTAAAGGAAAATGGTGGGATCATTGGCAGAGGAGCCGTTCCGGAGTCAAAATTACCAGATTCCCGCTCTTCTTCAGATATATCACGACTTCCAATCGTAACCGAAGCCGATACGTTGAACGTAAAGTTGGAAGTAAGTTGATATTCAACTAACCCCTCAATACCGTAAATCTCAGCACCTACCGACTCATACTGATAGTCGTTTAATCTGGGGAAGAATATATTTTGCCGGCCGGTGTCTCGCGGATAGATATAGTTTTTAAACCCGTTGTGATAACCGGTCAGTTCAAAGTTAGCATTTGCCCTTCTATATCTCACAAAGAGCTCTTTACCAACGCCTCGTTCAGGGTCCAGATTGGGATTTCCAATTTCGAAAGAGTAGGCTGCAATATGCGGCCCCTGCGAATAGAGCTCCTCAATAGAAGGTGCCCGAAACGAGTGAATAAATGTAGATCCTACCGAAAACCCTGAACCTAAATTGTAGATAGCTGTGGCAGAAGAGGCCAGTGAATAGAATTCACGCTGGCGTATATGGCCAATTCTCGAGTCCGGATTTTCACGATCCGGTTTAGCAATCACTGCATCAAAACGTGCGCCAATCTCTATATGGAGGGGGCCAAAGTCGGCCTCCTGTATAGCGTATGCTGAACCGCTAAAACTATTGGCATTGATATTAAAACGGTCAAAAACCCGATAGTCCTGAAATTCACCCCAAATTCCAACAACACCATCTTCGAAAACCCAAAGATCGCGATGCATGGCTTTAACATTTAGGTTTGCAGAGTTTTGAGTGTATTCTGTTCCAATAATTCCTGACGCCTCAAACTCTTTATGATTGTAATATCGATAGGATAGGGAGCCTTCAACCAGTTTGAAAAAGTGATCGGTAATTAACAGTTCACTTTTTGTTTCAACCTGATACTTCTCCATTTCAATATCCACGCCATTTGGGTGACCTCCTTCGGGGTCAGGCGGTATTCCGTAATTTGAAATAAAGGTGGAAGCCGAAGCACCCGTATATCCCCAGGGTTGAATGTAACTTACACCTACAGAGTTGTTTGTAGTCAGATAGTTTGAATTATCGATTGGACCTTGAGGTGAGCGATAATCTCCGCCATAACGGCCACTGAGATCTGCCCGGTAAACAAAATTTTCTGTCGGTATGGAAACCATTCCTGCGGCAGAGATCCCTGTGTTTACGCTGGAACCTTGAAGTGTTGCCGTGCCATTAATAGAGGACGGGATGTTATTGCCAATCTGATTTCGAACCACATTAATTACCCCGCCGATTGCATTGGAACCGTAAGCCAGAGCCTGCGGACCACGCGCGATTTCAATTTCGTCGGCTCCCATCGGATCAACTGTAACCGAGTGATCGGGAGAACCGCCTGAAACATCACCCGTTCTCTCACCATCCTGGAGAATCAGTACTCTCTCGTCTCCCAAGCCGCGAATAACGGGCCGAGCCGGTGCCGCGCCCATCGTGCGCTGATCAAATCCTGGCTGATTGGCGAGTGTTTCTGAGAGCGTTGCTCCAAGATTGCGCCGAAGTTGTGAGCCGGTAACTTTAATTGAAGCGTGCTCAAGGTTACCGCCCCGAAATCCTTCGGCATCGGCAACTACTTCAATAGACTGCCCGGTTAATACAGTTTCGTTGAGTTTTACGGTTAGATTGGTTTCTTCTCCCTGCAAAACATCAACACGTTGAGTTTTGGTAGAGTAGCCGATACGGTGAACATAAAGTGTATAACGCCCTTCAGGAACATTATGGATTTTAAAGTAACCGTGCCGATCAGTTGTTGATGTCCGGTTAATCTCTTCGAGGTGGATATATGCAAACGGTATAGGCTCTTCAGTTTCTGAGTCAATGACAAATCCCGCAACCGACCCTATGGATTTGGGATGGGCGGCCGCGGTCATTGTCAAAAACAGAAAGAGAATTGCTGCACTGAACAGGTTTCTCATCAGGTTGTTCTATGTAGATTAATCAGTTGTGTGTTTGTTATTCAACTGCTTCATCACGTTCGAAAACCGTGATGTTGATTGGGAGAGACTCAAAATCTGAGTGATCGACATGCATCAGTTCGAAAGTTATTGTTGTGCTGCCTTCAGTCTGACCTGAAATATTGAATCTCCACTCACTACCGTCAACAGGATGTTCAACTGATACAACGGATGGATTACTTAGAGAGTAGTTTAAAAAGTACTCATCACCATGTCCGTCTGGTGTATAGAGATCACCGTCTTCAGCCAGGAACTGAAGCTGAATAGGTCCAACAACGTCATTGGCAGGGATTTCTATGGCGTTTCCGGTCGCGTATGTAACGGTAGAGTGATCTTGATTAACAAGCATGTCACCGTTTAAAGTGAGTTGAAAACCGACCGGTACTTCACCGTGATCGTGATGATCGTCTGAGCATGAAATTGCAGTGAAAAGTAGTGCAAATGCTAATACTGTGGATAGAATATATGTACGTTTCATTAGTATAGGTTTTATATTAATTGATGGGGGGTTAAACTAAGATTCCGGCCTGAAAACAGGTAGAACCATTGAGAACTAAAAGAAAATTTGTGCAGGAATTAAGCCCGGTAAGGCGGAGCTCTGCCGTCGAAGGAGGGGATTTCGGAAGAGTCGTAAGAAAGAGTTGGCTGAACGTATCTAAGAGTTGTAGAATTGGTAAAAACTTCAGATACAAATTCAGACTGTGGGCTATATTTGAAAACAGAGCCGCAGATTACACACTGAAAATCATCTTCAACTAGCTGATGAACCGTTTCAGTACCGGAAGTATCATCGATGTGAAAATGCATCGAAGACAGTGCCGTGCCCAATAGAAGCACGAAGCTGAAAAAGACCGATATGTATAATCGTTTTTTATCCAATCGAGATGGTTTTTAGTGTGTATTCGAATATACACTCAAAATTGTAAATTGATCAAACGAAATGTTTGTTTATTTGTTTCAACATGTAAACGAAAGGGCATCAAGAATATTGGCGGGAGCAAAAAAGGATAAGGTGATCTTTTTATTGAATCCTAAATATATGTGTAACAGTTGATTATCAAAAAAGTGATTATGGAATGGATAAATGAATTTCAGGTTTGGTTCATGAGCTTGGGGGAAGCCTATGGTGTAAATCCGATCATTTTTGGAGCTATTTACGTTGGTGCAATTCCATTTTTTACGCTTTCAATTGCCTGGCTTGTTCGAAACTACCGGTTACAGTACTCCATTGTGCCGCCGGTTCTAAGCGCTTCATTCTTTTTTGTGTCGGCTTATCTTTATTTGATTATTGCCGGAGAAAATGTCCCCCTATGGGTTTATGGAGTAGTTGTGGGGATGCTGGTATATGGCGGATGGTCTACCTACAAAAAAGTGAAGTCTAAAATAAAAGAGGAAGCAGATGAAATATGATTACGATGCAATTGTAATAGGCGGGGGAGCAGCGGGCATTACCGCATCGGGGATAGCCGCCAATTTTGGGGCAAAAACCATGATGATAGAAAAAGATAAGTTGGGTGGCGATTGCACCTGGCACGGCTGTATTCCCAGTAAAACATTGATTAAAGCGGCTTCAGTAGTACATAAAGCACGCGAAAGCAAAAAGTATGGTGTGGATATTTCTATAGCCGATTTTGACCTCACTAAGCTCATGAAACATATTGACGGTGTTCGTAATGAGATTTATGAAGATGCTGACCGTCCTGAAATTTTTGAGGAGATGGGCATTGAGGTCGTAAAAGGTATGGCGTTCTTCTCAAATGAACACTCTATAAAGATTGAACTTGCAGATGGTTCGATCCGCAATGTAACGTCGAAATATTTTTTCATATGCAGCGGTTCTTCCCCTTTTGTGCCTCCCATACCGGGGCTGGACAGTGTAAATTACTTAACGAATGAGTCACTTTTCGATATAGAAAATATTCCAAAAACCATCTCCATCATCGGTGCCGGACCGATAGGTTGCGAAATGGCACAAAGTTTTGCCAGACTCGGACTGGATGTTACCGTGCTGGATATGGCGGATCGTATTTTGGTAAATGATGATCCTGAGCTTACAGCAATTTTAAAAGAGTCGATGGAAAAAGAGGGAGTAAAGTTTGAGTTAAATGCCGGCATCGAAAAAGTAGAAGCAGTCGGAGATAAAATTCGTATTTCCTATCAAAAAAATGGTGAATCTCACATTGTTACGAATGAATCTATTTTGGTGGCAACCGGAAGACGACCAAATGTTGGTGGGTTAAATCTGGAAGCTGCAGGGATTCAGTACTCAAAGAAAGGAATAGACGTAAATAAATCCGGCAGAACCAGCAAACGCCACATCTATGCGGCGGGGGATGTGACCGGGCAGTACCAGTTTTCTCACATGAGCGAACATACAGCAAAAACGGCCGTGACCAGAGCTCTTTTAAAAGTACCTATGAGTATTGATAAAAAACATCTGCCGTGGGTGACGTTTACCGATCCTGAACTTGGGCATGTAGGGGCAACAGAATCCGATCTGAATAAAGAGGGTGTTACATTTGAGACCTACCGATTTCCATTCAGTAAAATCGATCGCGCCATCACAGACGGTAATACAACCGGTTTAATAAAAATTTATGCTAAGAAGTGGAGCGGTAAGATTCTAGGTGCATCTGTAGTTGGTGCTCATGCCGGAGAGATGATTTCTGAATATGCACTTGCTATGAAAAATGGGGTTTCGCTGAGAGATTTTGCCGATACCATTCATCCCTACCCAAGTTATGGTTTGGGAGCTCGCAGAGCGGCTGATCAGTGGTATATTAAAAATCAGTCGGAAACATTGGTGAAGTGGATAAAACGTATCTTCAGATACAGAGGTGAAATTCCAGACTACAGCGATCCCAACAGGATTGTATAAATCTATGCAGCATATTTTGTTTGTAAATCGGTTTTGGAAGCAAGATATTCAATTGTCTTTAAGTTCCGGACTCTCTTATCAATTGCTCATTGTTTTTTTGAACGGGAACTTAGAACTGTATCTACGTTACAACAATACTGAAGATAAAACTCAATCCCATTTGAAATGTATATTGGTTTAAAACATTTACACTCTTATCTGGCCTACTTGCTGTTGGCTGCCCTGATATTCTCCATTGTCTATGTAATCATTCAGTTTGTCGGTAAAAAATCGTTCACCGAAAAAGTGAGAAAGGTAACGCTGGTTGGATTTATTGCAACACATCTTCAACTTCTGATTGGTTTGGTACTGTATCTTATCTCACCGGTGGGACTTTCGAATTTTTCAAGCGAGGCCATGTCTGAATCGCTATCCAGACTATATGTCCTCGAACATCCTCTTACAATGCTGATCGGAATTATTCTAGTTTCAATAGGGTATATCAAGGCGAAAAAGCCCGGAGATGATGCCCGCCGGTTCCGAACCATCATTGTCTTTTATGGTCTCGGATTGATTCTCATGCTCTCCAGAATTCCATGGTCTGTCTGGCCGTAAAGGTTTCTACCCACTGTTCCTAAATTCGTGGCACGGCTTAAAGGCGTGCCACAACTACTTTCCAGTCTCTCCTTCCGTAAAAATCTTTAAAATGATCAGCGGGTTTGGTTTACAGTTTGTAAATCGAGTATTGAAGTGTCATATTTGAGGTGTTAGAAAACGAACCCAATTTATCAATTCTAAATTCTACCATTCCATGCAATATCCGTTTCGTACTGTTTCTGTTGTTCTCACCTTTCTCGTATTTATCCTTTCTTTGTTCATAGGTTGTGAATCAGCCGAAGAGACCCGGGTATCATACTCAATACCTGAGCAGCCCGAAATGAGCACGGGTTATACAGAGAAACCCGGATGGGTTACAAATGAGTTTGCTGTTGCAGCTGCTAATCCGCTTGCAACAGATGCCGGCTACCAGATTATCCAGGCAGGGGGTTCAGCCGTTGATGCCGCCATAGCCGTTCAGATGGTGCTCACACTGGTTGAGCCTCAATCCAGCGGAATTGGAGGAGGAGCATTTCTTCTGAACTGGGACGGGGAACAGGTTTATGCATATAATGGTCGCGAAACGGCACCGGCGGCTGCCGACGAAAATCATTTTCTGGATGAGAACGGTGAAACAATGCCGTTCCGTGATGCCGTAAGAAGCGGTAAATCTGTGGGAGTGCCCGGCACACTTGCTATGCTTAAACAGGCTCACGACCGCCACGGTGTTCTTCCATGGCAGGATCTGTTTGAACCGGCCATAACTCTTGCTGAAAATGGATTTAAAGTGAGTCCGCGTTTAAACCAGCTGCTTGTCGGTGAAGATGCATTTAGAAACGACGATATCGCTGCTCAATTCTACTATGATGAGAACAATGAAGCTCGTTCTGTTGGTTTCGAGCTAAAGAATCCGGCCCTGGCCGAAATTTTACGCCGTGTTGCGAATGAAGGTATTGACGCATTCTATCAGAGTGAGGTGGCAGAAAATATTGTTGAACGGATCCAATCTCACGAACGGCCAGGAAATATGACAGTTGAAGATATCAACAACTATCCGGTACAGGATTTTGAAACCCGCGCATTGTGCAACGACTGGAAAAACTATCAGATTTGTGGGTTTCCGCCGCCATCATCGGGACATATAGCCATCATGCAGATGCTGGGGATTATGGAGCATCTTGATGAAACAGAGATTGATTTTGAAGATGGACTGATGACAGCAGACTGGCTGCACAACTACTTTGAGGCAGCGAAGCTTGCGTTTGCAGATCGAGCAAAGTATATCGGCGACTGGGATTTTGTTGATGCACCGACAGGCGACTGGAACAGCCTGATGGACCCTGCTTACCTGGCTGAAAGGGCAGCTCTGATTGGGGAGCAAAGTATGGGAATCGCTGAACCGGGAAATCCACGGGGAGCACAGGCAATGCTCGGTGTTCAGCCGTATCAGCCCGAAAGTGGAACCACTCATATCAGTATTGTGGATAGGGAAGGCAACGCTGTTTCTATGACTGCGACGATAGAGAGCGGATTTGGCAGCCGTATTATGAGTGACGGCGGAACAGGCCTACCGGGTGGATTTATTTTGAACAACGAACTTACAGATTTTTCACTTTCCCCGGTCGATGAAGACGGCAACCCAATGGCTAACCGGGTTGAGCCAAACAAGCGACCGCGATCGAGCATGAGTCCCTCACTGGTTTTTGATAGAGAATCCGGAGATATCCTGGCAAGTGTGGGATCTCCTGGAGGAGCTGCAATTATTCACTATACGGCTAAAGCCATAGTTGGCATGTACGATTGGAATTTAAATGCACAGGATGCCATTAATCTGCCAAATTTTGCCAATTTTAACGGGGCATCTGTTCTGGAGGAAGAACGCTTTCCGGCAGATCTGATAGAAGCACTCAGGGCAAGGGGACATGAAGTAACAGAAAGAGCATTGACCAGCGGACTTCAGGCAATCCAGGTGATTGAGGATGGATATTATGGGGGAGCTGACCCACGCCGAGAAGGTGTAGTGATGGGACAGTAGTCACTGCTTCTGTCCATATCGCTGGATGTTTTTATATTAAACTTGAAACTAAATTGAATGAACTATGTCTTTTCTTGAATTTCTTCTCTTGTTGTTCATCGCCGGTGTATGCGGCTCTATTGGTCAGGCCATTGCCGGATACTCTCGCGGCGGATGTGTAGTATCCATTGTACTGGGATTTATCGGGGCTCTATTGGGAACCTGGTTAAGCGGGCAGCTGGGTCTGCCTGAACTCTTCAACGTAAATGTAGGCGGTAATACTTTTCCCATTATCTGGTCAATTATCGGCTCAGTTATTTTCGTTGTATTTGTTGGTTTATTTACCAAAAGGAGATAATACAGACGCTTTATGAAGCTACTCTATTCAACTATTATTCTGGGTCTGTACTTAACTTTATATGTTAACCCGGTATCAGCTCAATCTGAACTTTTCTCGTTCGATGAGGTAGAAACTGCGAAGGTTGATTCCATCTTTTCTGATTATTCCGATGATACTCCGGGTTGTGCGGTGGGTGTGACTCACCGTGGAGATCTGATATTCTCGAATGGTTACGGCATGGCAAATCTGGATTATGGAATACCGATCAAGCCCGATTCAAAATTTATGATCGCCTCTATATCAAAACAGTTTGCGGCCGCAGCTTTGTTAATGATGGAGCAGGAAGGGTTGCTGGATCTGGATGAAAACCTTAAAACCTATATCCCGGAACTGCCGGATTATGAAACACCGGTTACCGCACGTCAAATGATTCACCACACTTCCGGGATTCGCGATTTGTTCAGCCTGCTGGCTCTCAATGATGTGGGACTTGACAACACAACAACTCCGGATGCTACATTTGAACTGATTACGCGCATTAGCCGACTCAATTTTGAACCCAATACAAAGTATAACTACAGCAACAGCACATATTTTTTGATGTCGGTTCTGGTTGAAAATGTAACCGGAATGACTCTCGGGGAGTACTCGAAACTCCACTTTTTCGATCCGATTGGGATGAACGATACACACTTTCATGACGATGCCGGCAGGATCGTAGAAAATCGTGTGGAAAGCTATCGACCTACAAATAGAGGTGTAGGCCGTTTTTACCGCGATAATCTGGAACGTGTGGGAGCCAGGGGACTTTTCACAACCATCGAAGATTTTGCCAAGTGGGATGCTAACTTCCTGGAAAACCGATCAAATCTGGAAAATTTCAGAGAAAAGATGCTTCAAGTAGGTGTTTTTAAAGACGGCACTGAACAGGATTATGCTGCCGGAATTAGAGTGAGCGATTATCGGAAACTGAACACTTTTGGCCATGGCGGCAATTATATGGGATTTCGAACCAGCTATATGCATTTTCCCGATTATGAGCTGGGAGTAATTGTGTTTTGCAATCGCAGCAATATCAGTCCGGCAAATCATGCACGAGAAGTATCCGATCTTTTTTTGAAGAATGTGTTTGAAGATCTTTTTTCAGAATATGCAGGTACCTATAGAAACAGCTCATTTAGAACGGAGTTCGACCTTACAATCGATGAGGGAAAACTGGTGATGAGAAGAGGTTTAAGAGAAGAGATGGAGCTGAACTGGAATGAAAATGATGAATTTCGATCGGGAAGCTGGGATGTAAAGTTTGAACGAGAGAATGGACGTATTTCCAAAATGAAGGTGAAATCCGGCCGAACCGGTTATGTAACATTTGAACGAATTGACGGATAGAACAGAGTTATGAAACAGATTCAACGAATTATCCTTGTATTAATATTGGTAGTGTTTAATGCCGATTTTTCCAATGCACAACAGTCTGCTGATGCAATAAGTGACAAAATTCAAGAGATCTTCAGTGAGTATGATCGGGACAATGCTCCGGGCTGTGCTGTCTCCGTTTTTGAAAACGGGCAGGTTCTGTTTAGTAAGGGATATGGCATATCAAATTTAGACTATGGTATTGTAATCAGCGACAGTACCCGTTTCTATATGGCATCTGTTTCTAAGCATTTTACAGCTGCGGCAGCTGATCTTTTAATTATAAGAGGTGAGCTGGATGAGGCGGCTTATGTCAGGGATTATCTGGAGAACTGGCCGGAATGGGCTTCCGAAGTGCAGATTCATCATCTCTTTAACCATACGTCGGGTCTGCCCGATATTTACGGTTTGATGAGCATAGCCGGTATGGACATCAACGATGTGATGGACCTGGAAGACTATATGGAAGTTATTAAAAAGGGAGAGGAGTTGATGTTTGACCCGGGGACTGATTTCTCTTACTCAAACAGTGGATACACTACGCTGGCTTTTCTGGTTCAGGAAATCAGTGAAATTAGTTTTCCTGAATTTGTGAAGAGGGAGTTTTTCGAACCTTTCGGTATGAACTCCACACATTTTCATGACGATCGAACCCGAATCGTGCCCAACCGTGCTATAAGTCATACAGTTTCGAACGGAGAGTATCGCCGATCTTACCCCGGTAACTTTCAGGGAGTGGGGCCAGGAGGGCTCTATTCAACACTTCATGACTGGGAAAAGTGGGAGCAGTTCTGGTATGGAAACCTAAGTTGGGAAGGTGGAATTACGCTGGAAGAGTCTGCGGAACTGAAACAGAGAATGGTGGCTCCTACATTTGCGGATGGAGAAGAGATCGACTACCGAAAAGGATTGAGAGTAAACCTGAGAAAAGGAAGTGAGATTGTAAGTCACGGAGGTTCATTTCGCGGTTTTAAAACCAACTACGCACGATACCCTGCAAATGGTTATTCAATGGTTACCCTTTGTAATCGCGTTGATGCAGATCCCGGGGACTTGAATAATCAGATAGCTGATGTTCTGCTTCAGGACAGTTTTAATGAATACTTGTCAGAATATGAAGGGGTTTATATAAATGACGAGTTACCTGCTGAGTATGTATTAAAAGTGGAAGATGGAAACCTGCTCTTGGAGCGAAGACTAAGCCCCAACGGTAAAATGGATGAAGAGGAGAGAGACAAGTGGAAAGCGGGTTCGTGGGATTTTGAATTTTTCAGAAATGATTCAGATAGAGTATCCGGATTTTATGTAACCACCGGCCGAGCGGAAAATGTAGAGTTTACTAAAGTAGAAGATTAAAAGATTGCAGGAAACTTGAGCAAGAACCGCGTGCCCGGTTTATTATTATCAAATACCGGTTCACCATTTATCTGCTGGCTCAGCATAAGAATCATTTGAATTCCCAACGAATTACTCTTTTTCAGGTTGAAATCTTTCGGAATGCCGACTCCGTCATCTTCAATCTTGAAGTGAATATGAGCCTCCTTTTGATAGATATGTACATTGATTTTTCCACTCTCTTTTCCCTTAAATGCGTGTTTAAAGATATTGGTAACCAGTTCGTTTACAATTAGCGCGAACGGGATGGCGTGCTTCATATCCAAATAGACAGCATCAAGATCTAATTGTACGTCAATGCTCTTACCGTCCAGAAACACCTCTCTGATGGAGTGAATGAGTTTTTCTAGTGTGATCGAAAAATCTATCTCTGAAAAATGTTTTTCATGATAGATGATGTCGTGAATTTTAGCGACCGTCTGTATCCTAAACATACTGTCGGTCAGTTTCTCTTTCACAATTTCATTATCAGTTTCAAGGACTTGAATATTCAGCAGCCCGGATATAATGGAAAGATTGTTCTTTATTCTATGATGAATTTCAGAAAGGAGCATATCTTTCTCTTCTAATGCTTTCTGTAGCTTCTCTTGTTGTTCAATGCGTTTTGTGATCTCTTGCTGAACTCCAAACACTCCGATAACTCTTTTTTGAGGATCATCATCTTCGTAGAGTACAACATAATCACCTTCAAAGACTACTCGCGTTCCGTCTTTTTTTTGTTCATAGCTTACTCCTCTGAACTTACCGTGATTAAAAATATTGGTAAGCAGCGTTTTTTCCTGATCTAAATCGTGCTCAAAGAAATCGAATGGAGTTTTTCCGATCATCTCTTTTTCTTCAGAACTGTATTGGTCCAGGAAAGCTTGATTGACACGCGTTATTCGCAAGTGGTGAAGTATATATTCGATAAGTTCTTCTTTATTCGCTTGATCATTCCATGTGATAGGTTTATCAAGCATCATGAAGAATGCACCAAAAATGGAGTTGTTGAAGAAAAGTCTAAGCTCTTTATCGGTTTTGCTTATCTCCATATCCAACGTTTTTATTTAAAAGAAGCATAGAGCTGTTAAGTCAGTTATATAGAAACTCTTTATTTTAATTTAGCTTGATCCACCATCTGATCCAAAAATATTACAAGGTGTGGTCATGATAATTTACATTAAATACAAAAACCGTACATCAACTGTTAGTCAATGTACGGTTACAGCTTTTAGCTTAAGCAACTCTAAAACCGGAATGAAACTTCAGCGAAGAAACGTCGCCCCGGTTCCGGCAAATATCCTCCGGAGGGATTTTCCATGGGATTAAATTGCCGGTTCAAATGCTCATAATAGTCTTCATCAAAAAGATTTCGAACACCGCCTGAGACGGTTACTCCACGGTAGATTGAAGAGCTCACAGAAGCATCGACTAACCAGAAACCTGGTGTTCTGTTTTCACCAAACTCCTCATTGAATCGGGTTTGTGGAAATACACGCCGAACACTCAAGTCCGGTAAAATTTGATCCGAAAGCAATGATCCGCCAATATTTAGGGTAGACTCGAATGGGGGGATCTCAGCTACCGGCGTACTGTCATCCGTATATTCGGCCCGAGTGTAGGAACTGTTCAAACCAATAAACCAATTTCTGGTAAAGCTGTAGCGTACTCCAAGTTCAAACCCGGAGAAGAATGCATCTCCTCGGTTTTGAAACTCTCTCACTCCAGGCGCATTTATTCCAACAGGTTGCATATCAGGATTAATGACTGCTGAAATGTAGTTTGTCATATACGATGCAAAGAGGGTTGTCTCGATACTGAAATTTCCAAGGTCTGAGTTCAGTACCAGGTCAACCTGGTTGTTTGCTTCTGCCTCAAGGCCTGGATTCCCGGCATATTCATAGCTGTCTCTGCCAATCGTGAGGTAGTTGATGTATCTCTCCGTAACATCCGGGCTTCGAACTCCTCGTCCTAAATACAACCCCGCTGTAGTGGTAGAGGAGAGCTGACGAGTAATACCGGCGCTGATACTGAAGTTCGTATGGTCTGAACTGATGTCCATGTTCTGGAAGCGAGGTGCAGGGTCGTTGGAATCTGCGCTGTTATAATCGATGCGTGTACCTGCTGATATAGTCCATCGATCGATGGAATGCTCAATTCCGGTATAGATGCCTGCATTAAAGATGGAGGCATCCTGCCATAAGTTATAGGTCATACTATTTCCGGCTTGAGGACCCATCTTTATATCTACATACCTTGTGCCTGTCACATCTAACTGATCAAATCCTGCTGTTACAGTGTAAGAGCCAGAGTCATAATACCCTTTTAATTTTCCATGGAGACCGTACGTTTCAGTTTCAGCCAGTGCAACGGCGTCGCGCATTTCAAACGAATTCCGGTTGTGGTTATTCATCTCATGATCCACGAGACTCCAGTAGCCATTCATTTCAACAGAGGCGATATTTTCAGATTGAATGGGTGTCCACTTATAGTCCGTTTTGAACTTATAAGTGTCATCAACAGCCATATCCATCATCAGAGCGGGAAAATCGGCGTTCCGAATAAAAGACTGCGACCAACCCGCGGTCAGGCGATGCCCCGGCATAAAGTTGATTCCACTCTCTAAACCGTAATCATACGATTGAAACCCGGAAGCAACAACCAATCCACTTCCGCCTGTATAATCATCTGTTGACGAAATACCTCCGCTCAGCAGAAAATCCCAGTTTTCGGTTCCTCCCTGAATGCGGGCATCTGTTTTTCGGTGTCCGGTATTGCTCTCAATTCCCGCACGGAGATCACCGTTTAGTCCAAAATCTATGTAGTCGGGAGATTTATGACTCACAAAGTTCACCGTTCCGCCGAAGGAGGGGCCATACTGCAAAGCGTGAGGGCCGCGATGAATTTCAACGCGTTCGATATCGCTTAGTCTGATGTGTGATGTTGGTGGATCCATTCGGTTCGGACAAGCCGCAGCGGTAGCCGTTAGCCCGTCGAGACGAACATTCAGGCGACTGCCGCTCAGTCCGCGCAGAACCGGATCGATTCCAAAACCACCTTTTCGGATCCCGGAAGCATTTCCTGCATCTCTAAGAAACTGGCCGGAATCTATGGGCAGAAAAGCCGCTTTATCCGTGCCAATCTGATCAGAGGGAGAATTCATTACTCTGTGAGACAGTACCGTGATTGGGCTCATCATTTCAGATGCGGGACTTAATGTAAATTGAATAGGTTCTCCTGATTGGAGTGTGTTGATTTCCACGGTTTTTGTATTGGGTCTGAATCCAATATGACTGATGCGTATAGTGACTGATTCTGAGGCAGTTTCAAGTTCTATGCTGAAAAAACCCTCAGAATTTGTGACTTCCATCTGACCGGATTCATAGATACGAACATGAGCTCCTGCTATGGGTTCGTTTGTGTCAGAAGCCAGTACGATTCCGGACAGTATTGTATCTGATAATTCTGCACTGTTATCAATTGTGTTAGATGTCGCTGCCTGTAGTGTAACCGTAATAAGGCATAGAGCCACCACCGCAACGATGAACTTATAAATAGACATAATTCATCCTTGTTATTTAATTTCTGTTTTTTGAAAAGTTCTGCAGAGAGATTCATGCTGCAGCATGTTCGGAAGGATGATTATGCTCGGGGAGGGTGAAAAATATCCCGTTGGATTGATTCGGGATTTCCTGGTTGGGTAAGATTATAAACTGTTTTTCTAAACTCTATCTGTGAATATATATAGTTCGCCAGTAAAGCGGTTTTGTCTAACGTATTAAAGAGAATATGCAACTGGCCCGGAGTACTTTTTTCACAGCCACAAACTGATTCACCGCTTGCGGTTTGAGACATATCGCAGTGTTTTGGCTTATTATCTTCAGCCTGGGTGTCCATATCACCCATGTCCATTGAGCAGTGCGCCATATCACTGTCTGAGCTGCTGTCATGAGAACAGCCTATACAAGTACAGAAGTGTGCAGCTTTTTCACCATCAGTAAAAAGTGTATACCCCATAATGGCCACATTGCTGATCTCAGTCATAGAGAAGAGCAGGGTGAAAATAACAAATATGGAGCTGATGGTCTGCTTCATGTGGTCTTGATGTTTTATTAAAGATATATTTGTCCGAAACTAAAGTCAATTCATTGAGTTTAAAAACGGTGATTTTATTATTATGCTATAAGTTTAAAATCAGATTATTCATGAGGAGAACAGTATCATTTTTTTGGTTTGTATTTTTTTCTCTATCCCTATTTGTAACAGGAGTGGACCAGGCTAAGGGTCAGGCCGGTGTAACCTTGATGGAGTGGGAACAGAGAACGCTCAACTTTATGCTGGACCGCAGCCACAATTACGGTGGAACACTCTATAATCGTGGACTTTTTCGGGAGAATATCAACCTGATGAGCCCTGAGCATGAGATTGATCTGTTGACCTATCGATATACAATGGCTGATGATTATGATTGGTTCATGGCTGATCAGGCCTACCGTGCATCAACAGGAAGTTTAAATGCCACAGATTTTTTTGTAGAAAACAGGATAAAGTTCAACTACTCATTTAATGAGAATCATAAGTTTTTAGTTGATGGAATTCATGAAGAGAAGCTGCGGGCCGATCGCTTTCTGTTTCGATTGGGATATGAATACAGTTTGCATCAAGATCATACAATTGGTGCTGAACACACACTTACCAGCAGTAAATCTGATCTGGACCTGACTCTGTTTTATAGATACGGAGATTTTGAAACCGGAATGTTTCAGGCCGGGGTCACTTATCTGGATTGGGGCGCAAATGTAGTTCAGGATCTGGCCGCAGGAAGCGCCAACCAGTGGAATGATCGCTATAAAACCACATATCAATATACACGACGTCCTTTACTGTTTAATGTAAAGCTAATCTCACCGACGTTTAAGAACTTCAGAGCTGAATTGCTTGCCGGAATTCAAACATTCTCTGAGAGGGAAGTTAACTCTACAGAGATTGAAAATTATGACTATCGGGATGAGGAGTGGGCTCACTATGTGGGAGCATTGGTTCAATATTTTCATCCGATTGGGGTTGCAGGATTTACATATCAAAGAAAATTTTCAAAACTTCGAAGGCAGCCGTTGCCCGGGTCTGATTTCGAGAATGATTTCTTTACCCGGCAGCACAGCGATTCAGGGGGCTTTTTTGTCACCGGAAATTACCGAAAGTTCAGTTTGGAGCAGTGGATGTGGCTGGAGCGAATTGTTGATCAGCTACAGGGTGAGGCTGTTCCTGATGACATATCCCCGGATTATCTGGAGAATGTCCGTAGACCTTTCGACTTTGAAGAGTATCGCCTGAAGATGAAAAGCCGGTTATTATACGGTTCATCTGATCAAGGGATACAGCTGGGGTTAGAGTTTCATGCAGACTACAGATACCTTCAGGGTGAAGAAGATCCATCCACCGGAATTCGTGACTATACTTTCAGAAGAGTGTACCCGATTGTAAGAGAGAGAAACGACCGGATAACGTTTTCCATCGGTTACAGAATCAATCCTAATGTATATCTTCTGGCGGGAGTTTCATACGATGTAGACGGAGATAAGGAGTCGGGTATAGGTTGGCCCAGGCAGGATACCACCCGGTTTGACGGTGGATTTGGGAGACTGTCAGTAGAGTGGTGATTTTTATTGGCGAGATGTGAGGGGCCAGATTCGAGATTTGAGGACTGATACATGGTAATTCTATGTGACTTCAATAATCTATGATGAAGTCAGAACCAGTAAGTTGTAATTTCTAAAATTAGAGATTAGTAGAAATACCATGTCAACGTAAATGTTTTTACTGGTGTAAATTACCCGGCTTGGATCTCTTTAAGTTTACTGAGTGCCCGTTCGTTTAGGTTGGAAAAAATATCTTCCGGAATATCACCAACAGTGTATTTCATCCGAAGCCAGACGATGTAGGTTGCCATCACATCTTCATAACAATAGTGTTCAATTTCGGGCAGTTTTCCCTCTCTATACATGGCTAATACCTCATTCCCTTCGGCTGTCTGTTTGAAAGGCACATCAATCAAATAACCGAGGTGCTTGAGTTTGGGATAGGAACTGGCACCGTAATTGCTGAACTCATCCATTAAGTCGATATTCTCCTTGCTAAAGCGGTAGCGAATGTCGTAGTGATTGAGACGCATCGGCATCTGCATATTGTGCTTCATGGCCCGATAAGTGAGTAGCGGAAGATCGAATCCACGGCCATTGTGATGAACCAAACCAAAATCCTTATAGGTCAAAAGCGTATCAAAAATGGCTTCCAACCCTTCTCTTTCATTTTCTCCATTCCATGCTACTTTCTGAACCGGCTTTCCATTGTTTTCAACCCAGAGCCCGGCCCATGAGACCATGCGATGATACATTGGGGGAAGAAATCCGCTGTTGTTTCGGGTTAACTCTTCGCTTGCCTGTAAGAGAAGCTCCTCTTCACCTAAATCCGGTTGATTTAAAACTCTTCGTAGAAATTCAAAATCGGGAATAGTCTCAATATCAAATATGAAAAACATGAAGGAGGAATTAGTTAGCTGTGTTAAATTACTTAGGACTATTTACAATGTATAAAAATGATCACAAATAATTTCATCCGACTGTCGATTACCTTTTTCGACGGTCAGGTTGATGGACTGAGGGTTGGGTTGGGACTCGCCCGTCGACTGAAGGTGTTGAGTTGAGGTTCGTAATGTTGTGGAAGTCGACAGGCGAGGTGATGATTCTCCGACTATCGATTGTATTTTTCGACGGTCGGGTTGATGAACTGAGGGTTGGTTTGGGACACGCCCGTCGACTGAAGGTGTTGAGTTGAGGTTCGTAGTGTTGTGGAAGTCGACAGGCGAGTTAGAAAAGATTCTTTACAAACTCATCAGGAATAGTTTGATTTGAAAAAGAGACGAAATCCCTTTTATTTTTTGGGAAATTTAGCAGTTCGATAGCTAATCTTTGATTGCAGAGCGAACCGTCTCTTAATCCCGCAAAATCTCGGTAGGATGAATATTCCCAATCTTCAAGTTTAGAAACCAAGTCTGCTCTCAATGGGTTTTGATGTATATACAGAAAGCATATAAGGGGATAGTTATTGTTTTTTGCTTTGTCAGGATTCAGTTTCTTCGCTTTAGTTTTAGATCTAAACAAAGAGCCACATCTTCCATGTGATTTATTAATTGCCTTAGTGTAGGAACTTAGTAAAACTGATAATGAGCGATTTATTGGAGGAACTGAATCCTGTAGTGGGGAATCTTTTGAACCTTTGCCAACTTCTAATTCTTGATTTTTCACTTTTATAAGCCAGTGAAAGTGGTTTGGCATTAAGCACCACGCTAAGAAGTCGCAATGATCTGTTAAATGAACTCTCATCTTGTTTATAAAAAATAAGTAATTATCTCTGTTGAAAAATATTTTTTGCCGGTTGTTCCCTTGGTTGTAAACATGATAAATCTCTCCCGGTTCGTAATTCATAGCTATCTTGATTAGTGTGTTAATTATTAAATCAAATGATGACGGTGTTTTAAGTCAAGTAGATTTTTCACTTGATCACCCCCGACTTTCGATTGCTTTTTTCGACGGTCGGGTTGATGGACTGAGGGTTGGTTTGGGACTCGCCAGTCGACTAAAGGTGTTGAGTTGAGGTTCGTAGTGTTGAGGAAGTCGACAGGCGAGGTGCTGATTCCCCGACTGTCGATTACCTTTTTCGTCAGGTTGATGGACTGAGGGTTGGTTTGGGACTCGCCCGTCGACTGAAGGTGATGAGCTTAAATTCATAGTGTTGTGGAATTCGACAGGCGAGGGGGGAGTAATTACCGTTCCCCGGCTAAGTTCTTTTC
>LFIK01000054.1_pt1 | contig 68612 bp, 68 predicted proteins | sample 643401 | NCBI WGS metagenome assembly LFIK01 (sample SAMN03777447, study PRJNA286221) | soda lake metagenome | biome: soda lake; feature: Kulunda steppe; material: water; isolation source: sample T5-Br brine of Lake Tanatar-5 | place: Russia: Kulunda steppe | collected 2010-07
ACAGGCGCCGACCTCGCGCAGCTTGGCCAGCGCAGCGAATTGCTGCGCGGTCAGGTTCTCGCTCATATGCGCGGAGAAGATGCTCAGATGCCGCTGCTGCGCCTTGCGTAGAAGATAACCGATCTGATGGCCGAGCACGTAACCGCGACGCCGCGGGCTCGGCAACTCGGGCGTCATGGGGGTCGGACTTGCATCGTCGGAGGAGGGAGGCTCTGGAGTATGCGTCATGATTGGTACAACCTTTCGTTGCGGTTCACCCCCGATAGGCGCATTCTGACCGGGACAAGCGATGCCGCGCGGATGGGGAGATCAGACGCGACTTGCCAGGCGGGTGGCGACCGTTTATTGTTCGTATGGTAACAAATAAGAGGCTGGTGCCAAGCCGGCTCAATCGCCGGACCCATCCCTGGCCGGGAGCGTTCGGCCCAACCGACAGGAGTACGTCATGTCCAGACCGACCCCCCTTGTGTTCGCCGCCGCCGGCGTCATTGCCGCGGGCCTCGCCACCGGTGCCACCGGTCCCGCGCAAGCCTTCCCGGACGACCCCATCACCATCGTTGTCGGTTGGCCGGCCGGTGGCGCGCAGGACACGGTCGGCCGCCTCGTGGCCGAGCATCTCCAGGCCGAGCTGCCCGTCTCCGTCGTCGTCACGAACGTACCCGGCGCGGCTGGTGCCAACGGGGTGCGCGATGTCGAGGAGGCCGCGCCCGATGGCTATACGCTGGGCACCAAGGGCGTGCATGCCGTCGCCCAGAGCTACATGAATCCGAACGCCACTGCGCTTGATGCGATGGACCCGCTCGCACTGGTCAATATCGATCCGGCGGCCGTTTCGGTGCGCGCCGATACCGGCATCGAGGACCTCGAGGCGTTCATCGACTTCCTGCGCGAGGATCCCGGCGCCATCATCAACGGCAACGACTCGCCCGGCGGTTTCTCGTTCCTCACCGCCGAGTTGATGGAGCGGGCCCTCGGCGTCGAGATGACCAAGGTGCCCTACCAGGGTTATGCGCCCACGGTTTCGGCGCTGGTGGCGGGCGAAGTGATGTCGGCGACGCTGCCGGTTCCCATGGTGGCCGATCTGCACGAGGCCGGCGACGTCAATATCCTGGCCGTGGCCGCCGAAGAGCGCCATTTCCGCGCGCCGGACGTGCCGACCTTCGCCGAACTCGGGCATGACTTCGTCTTCGCCGACTATGTGATGATCTTCGGTCCCGTCGGCATGCCGGACGACGTGCGCGAGACGCTCGAATCGGCGCTGCTTGCGGCGATGGACCGGGACGAATTCCGCGCCGCGGCCGACTCGATCGGGCTGATCCTGGATCCGCAGGGCGCGGACGCGGCCGCGGCGCTGATGCAGGCCACCGACGATGCGGTGTACCCCGTCCTGCTCGAGGCCGGACTCGCGGAAGCGGAACAGTAAGCGAGGAGCGGGCGGGCGGCTGTGTGCCGCCGGCCCGCCTTGAGACCGGCATGGCAACAGATCCCGATATCCCCGAAGCCGCCCCGAGCGGTGCGGGCACCGATCTTCTGGCCGGCGGTTTCTTTCTCGTCTGGGCCGCGGTCGGCTGGTATGCCTACCTGACGAATGAACGCCTGCGCGCAAGCCTCGAGAGCCCGTCGCCAGACCCGGGGCCGGCGCTGCTCGCGCTGCTGGTGCTCTGGGGGCTGACCTTCGGTGGCGCTGCCGTTGCCGGACTCGGGCTGTGGCGCCTTGCGCGCGGGGCGCGGATCCGGGGCGATCTCGGCGACGCGCGCGCGCATCTGCGCCCCGTGGCGTTCCTGGTCACGCTGGTCCTGCTGGCACTGACGATGCGCACGATCGGGTTTCTCTTCGCGGCCGGGCTGTTCACCAGCGGTTGGCTCTATGCGCTGACTGCGGGCGCGCGGCTGTCCTGGCGGCACGCAGGACTGGCCGCCGCAGGTGGAGTGTTGCTGCCGCTCGCCCTCCATTTCATCTTCGCCGGGCTGCTGCTCGTGCCTTTGCCGCGCTGAGGGGGCCGCATGATCCTCGAACATTTCGCGGAGACGCTGCTCGCGGCGGTGCTTACGCCGCAGCTTCTGCTGCTCGTGGTGGCGGGGGTCGCGATCGGTATCGTGTTGGGCGCGCTTCCGGGGGTGAGTTCGACGATGGCGCTCGCGATCCTGCTGCCGGTGAGCTTCGGGCTCGATCCCGGCGCGGCGATGCTGTTCCTCATCGCCGTCTTCATCGCGAGCGTCTATGGCGGCTCGATATCGGCGATCCTCGTCAACATTCCCGGAACGCCCGGCGCCATCGTCACCCAATTCGACGGCTACCCGATGGCGCAGGGTGGGCAGGCGGGCCACGCGCTGGCTTATGCGCTGATCGCCTCGAGCATCGGCGGCCTCATCGGGCTGACACTGCTGATCACGCTCGCACCCGTCGTCGTGGCGGTGGCGATGAGCTTTTCGAGCCCCGAATTCGCGATGGCGGCGGTGTTCGGCCTGGTGCTTCTGTCCTTTGCTTCGGGCGGCTCGACCTTTCGCGGCATTCTGGTCGGGCTGATCGGGTTGATCTGCGGCATGGTGGGCTTCGACGTTCTGACCGATGTCTCGCGCTTCGACTTCGGGACCGCTGCGCTGCAGGGTGGGGTCGAGCTGGTCCCGCTCACGGTCGGTATCTTCGGGCTCGCCGAGGTTCTTCGAAACCTCGCGACACGCGACGGGGCGCTGCCGCCAGTGCCGCGTATCGGCAGCATGCTGCCGCCCATCAGTCGCATTGTCGGGCTGTGGAAGACGGTGCTGCGCGGCGGCGTGGTCGGCACCTTCGTCGGCGCGATTCCGGCTGCGGGCTCGGCGATCTCGGTCGCGATCGCCTATACGATGGAAAAGCGCCTCGCCCGCGACCCCGACCGCTTCGGCAAGGGCGCGCCCGCCGGCATCGCCGGTCCCGAGGCCGCCAACAGCGCGGGGGTGGGCGGTTCGCTCGTGCCGATGATGACACTGGGCATCCCCGGCGATCCGATCACGGCGGTTCTGATGGGGGCGCTGCTGATCCACGGGTTGCGGCCGGGGCCGATGCTGTTCGCCAACGAGCCCGGCTTCGTCGCGACGATCTATGTCGCGGTGTTTCTGGCGGTTGTGCTCACGCTGGTGATCGGGTTCGGCTTCATGCGGATCATTGCGCAGGTCATGCGTGTCCCGCGGGTCTTGCTGTTCACGGCGATCGCGCTGCTGTGCGTCGTGGGTTCCTTCGCCATCCGCAACAGCATCGTGGATGTCTATGTCATGCTGTTTTTCGGGGTCGTCGGGTATCTGCTCTACATGATGCGGATACCGCCTGCGCCGCTGGCCTTCGGGCTGATCCTGGGGCCGATCCTCGAAGAGAACCTGCGTCGCAGCCTGATCATCAGCCGCGGCTCCTGGTCGATCTTCATTGAACGCCCCATCGCGCTAACCTTGCTCGTGCTGTCGATCGCGACGATCCTCGTTCCGCTCGCAGTTCCGCTCTTGCGCAGGCATCTGCGCGGGGCGCGCGGATAATGCGCCTTCAACACCGCAGGACCCGGTCGCGTCCGGAGCGTGTCCGCAGGTCCCGCCCCGGTCATCCATTCCGGGGATTGGAGGGGACTCCCCGAATGCGCAGGCGACGAATACGCCCGATCGCGGGGCAAGACCGGTCTGCACGGTAGTCCGCACCGGCACGGGTGGTGGCACGGATGCTGCAATGATGCGGCTGATGCCCGGTCCAGAGGTATCGAATCTGTCGTTATGGTCGCACATGGATTTCTTTGTGCGGATCGGCTGGCGCTGGTTTGTCCCTTCCGTCGGAAGCGGCGTCCTGTGGGCGCGGCCATGGGCAGGCTGGTCCCGGTGCAGCCTTCGACCAGAGCGCTACGGCTCCGGCGCTCGGCGACCTTGCGCCGGTGTCGGCTCGATCGGCGCCACGTCGCACGACATGGGGGTTTCAATGTGCTTCGGATGGTGCCGGGTGGCGAGCCGCTGCCCGCCATTTATCACCCGCCTTACCCGGGCGGGGTCAGGTCGCGGGCGCGTGTCGGTCTGTTCATGCGAACCGGCTGCCATGCGGGTTTCGTCAGTTGACGCTCTTGCAGGGTCGTCGCACTATTGGCACGCCGGATTTTCAAGCCGAATGCGGCACTTATTCGCCTGCGCGAATGGCGACCCCGGCAGGATTCGAACCTGCGACCTACCGCTTAGGAGGCGGTTGCTCTATCCTGCTGAGCTACGGGGCCGATGCCGGACCTTTTTCGTGGCAAATTGGCTCGCGTGCAAGGGGCGGCGCGACGTTTCGCAATATCCGCGCCTGTCGGGGCCGCTGATCCGTCGCCTGGAGGTTTCGCGCATGTCGCGCCGGCTCGGAGCCTGAGCCGCCCGGGTCACTTGCGGCCCGGGCATGCGCCCACCTCGGTCGCGCGCATGCCCGACCAACGCCAATCCCGATCAGACCCGACATGCTGTCGTGCAGTCGATCGCGACGACCGGGATCATGCCTCGAGGGTTGCGCGTGTCGGGGCAAGTGCGTTCGCGGTCACGCCCTCGGCGGCGATATCCTGCGGGATCGGCCGGTCGTCCAGAAGTGCGGCGGCGGCGCGGGCGAGGGCTGGCGCGCTCTGGATGCCGTAGCCGCCCTGGCCGGCCAGCCAGAAGAAGCCCGGCGCCTCGGGCGCGTAGCCGGCCACGGGGCAGCCATCCGCGACAAAGCTGCGCAACCCCGCCCAGCTGTGTTCGATCCGGCGCACCGGCAGTTCGAGCGCCCGCTGCGCCCGGTCCACGCAGATCGCGATATCGAGTTCCTCGGGCCGGGCATCGCAGGCCGGCGACGGGGTCGCGTCGGCGGGTGACAGCAGAAGCTTGCCGGTTTCGGGCTTGATGTAGAAGGTCTCGTCCACATCGACCGTCATCGGAAAGGGTGCGGGGTCGATGCCGTCGGGGGGCGCCACGATAACGGCGGTGCGCCGTTTCGGCACCAGCCCCACGGGTTTGACACCGGCGAGGGCGGCGATCTCGTCGGCCCAGGCACCGGCCGCGTTAACGATCCGCGGCGCGCGGAACGCGCCGGTGCCGCAGCGGATCAGCCAGTCGGCGCCGTCGCGCGTGATCGCCTGCACCTCGGAATTGGTCATCAATGCGCCATTCGCCGTGCCCAGTCGGCGCAGATACATCCGGTGAAGCGCATCGACATCGATGTCCGATGCGCCCGTGTCATGGAGCGCGCCATGGATATGCCCTTCGCGCAGAAGCGGAAGATACGCGCGTGCCGCGTCTGGCGTGAGTCGGGTGACGGCATCGCCAAGCTCTGCCTGCATCCTTTCAAGCGCATCCACCTGATCGCGGCGGGCGACGAACAACAGCCCGCGCGGCCGGGTCAATGGCTGCGGGTGGTCGCCCAGCAAGGTGCCGGCGGAGGCGCGGGTCAGTGCCCGGATGACCGGCGGGCCATAGGTGGCGGTATAGAGCGCCGCAGACCGCCCGGTCGTATGGTACCCCGGCTGTTCTTCGCGCTCCAGCACAAGCACCCGCGCCGACGCGGCGAGTTCGGCAGCCACCGATGCGCCGGCGATCCCCGCGCCGATCACGATCACATCGTAGTGGTTTTCAGGCATTGCTGGTGACACCCTGCTGGCGAACCGGTCTTCACGGAAATTTTCGTATCGGAAAACGCAGTGGCGCGCAAACTGCTTGGACTCGGTCGCTGCCGTGCCTATCGTGGGGCGATGCAAGCCGGGCACGCGCCGAATGAGCCGAGTCTGGACGCCCAGCGGATCGCGTTCGGGCGGCGTCTGCGCGCCCTGCGTCAGGACCGCGGCTGGACCCTGTCCAAGCTCGCGCAGCGCTCGGGCCTCGCCATATCCACGATTTCCAAGGCCGAGCGGGGGCGTATGGCGCTCACCTATGACCGGATGCTGCAATTGGCGGCCGGCATGGATCTGGACATGGCCGAGTTCTTCGCCGAGGACGGCACCTCTTTCGCACCGGGCAGTTTTTCGGTTGCGCGTCGCGGCTGCTTCAGGCGTCAGGAAACGCCGAACTACGTTTACGAAATGCTGTTTCCCGACATGCGCAACAAGGCGATGACCCCGATGACGGGCACGCTGAAGGCGCGCGACGTGATGGCTTTCGACGAATTCGTGCGCCATCGCGGGGAGGAGTTCCTGTTCGTGCTGGAGGGCCAGGTAACGGTATTTCCCGAACACCGCGCCCCGGTCACGCTGGAGCAGGGCGACAGCCTCTATTTCGACAGCGCGATCGGCCATGTCTATGTTTCCTGCGGCGCAACGGATGCGCGTATCCTTGTGGTCTGCACGGCATCGACGCCGGGCGCTTGATCTGCGCGCCGCATGACGCACATTTCATGGCGGTTGATGGACTTTGCGTGATGCCATCTTGTTGACTAGGCTGACATCAACGACAGTCGAGGTCCGAGCGAGCGGAGTAAGCAGTGCCCGAAACCGGATTGACGCGGCGTGCCGCCCTGGCTGCCCTTTCCGCGGCGATGGTCGCGGTGCCGCTGCGCGGCTGGTCGCAGGACGGCGCGGTTGCCGGGCCGGGTTCGGCGCCCGATTTCGACGTCGGGGACCGCCGCGGCGGGCTGCTCGACGAGATCGTTTTCGTCACCGAGGGCGATATGGGCAAGGTCGCCGGGCTGATCGCGGACGGGACCTATCAGCTGCACGCGCAGGGCGTGACGAACCAGACGGTGTTCCGGCGCCTGCGTGAGACGCCGGGGGTGGAATTCGACCGCTCATTCGGATCGTCGATGGAGCTGACGCTGAACCCGGCGGGGCCCGAAGTCGGCGACGGTGAGCTGAACCCCTTTCATGTGCCGCGCATACGCGAGGCGCTGAACTGGCTGATCGACCGGCGTCACATCGCGCAGGAGATCTTCGGCGGTTTGGCGCGGCCCCGCTTCATGGCGATCAGTACCGTGGTGCCGGATTACGCACGCCTCGCCGCTTCGGCGCGCGAGGTCGAACTGCGCTATCAGCCCGATCGCGCGCATGCGCTCCGCGTCATCGAGGCCGAGATGACGGAACTTGGCGCCGAGCGCCGCGACGGGGTATGGCATTACCGTGGCGGCCCGGTCACTCTGCGCTTTCTGATCCGCAATGACGATATTCGCCGACAGGTTGGCGACCACATCGCCAATCTGCTGACCGATGCGGGATTCCGCGTCGAGCGGCTCTATCGCGGCGCCGAGGAATCGTCGCGGATCTGGATCGCGCAGGACCCGTCGGCCGGGGGCTGGCATATCTATACCGGCAGCTGGGTTTCGATCGTGGTGCAGCGCGACAGCGCCGACAGCTTCAATTTCTATTATACCCCCCGCGGGCGGGCCGATCCGCTCTGGCAGGCCTATACGCCGGAACCGGAGTTCGACGATCTGGCCGAACGGCTCAGCCGCGGCGACTATGCGGATCTGCAGGAACGCACGGAGATGATGGCCCGCGCGATGACACTGTCGATGCGAGATTCGGCGCGTGTGTGGCTGGTCGATCAGACGCAGATCGGCCCACGCGCAGCGCGTGCGGGCGTGGCGGTCGATCTTGCCGGCGGGGTGCGCGGATCGCAGCTGTGGCCGCTGACGCTGCATGACCGTGACGGGGTGGGCGGCTCCATGACCTTTGCGACCCCCTCGGTGCTGACCGAGCCCTGGAATCCGGTCGCGGGCACGAACTGGCTGTTCGACCGCATGGTGCTGCGGGCCATCAATGACGCGCCCTTCTTTCCCGACCCGTTCACCGGGCTGTACCGCCCGCAGCGCGTCGCCGCCGCCACGCTCAGGCTGGCGCCCGACCTCCCGGTCAGCGCGACGCTCGACTGGTTGACGCTGGAGCGTTCGGACGGACCCATCGCGGTGCCGCCGGACACGCTGGTGACCTGGGACGCCGGGCGGCAGCGCTTCCTGACCGCCGAGGAGGCGGGTCAGGCGGGTCTGACGGCGCGCACCTGCAGCACGGTGCGCTTCGAGGACGGGTATTTCGAGCGTAGCTGGCATGACGGCTCGCGCGTGTCGCTGGCCGATGTGCTCGTGTCCTGGGCGCTGACCTTCGCGCGCGCGGATGGCGACAGCGCGCTGTTCGATCCCAGCCATGTTCCGGCCTTCGAGGCGTTCGAGCGGCATTTCAGGGGCTGGCGTGTCGTCTCGACCGACCCGTTCGAGGTGGAAATCTACAGCGATCAGATATCCCCCGACGGCGAGACCATCGTGGCGATGCGCACCCCCGGCGTCATGCCGTGGCATGTGCTGGCGCTTGCCATCATGGCTGAGGAGGAGGGCGAACTCGCCTTCTCGTCGCACAAGGCCGACAGCATCCGCGCCGAATGGCTGAGCCTGGTGACGGGGCCGAGTCTGCCGGTGCTCGATACGATGCTCGAGCGCGCGCGCGCCAGCGAGCATGTCCCGTTCGCCGGGCTGCTGGGAGATCTGGTCTCGGCCGAGGAGCTTCGCGAACGCTATGACAACCTGGCCCGCTGGCGCGCGGAACGTCGGCATTTCCAGATCGGTGACGGCGCGTACATGCTGCATTCGGTCTACCCGCTGGAGGGCGCGCTGGTGCTGCGTCATTTCCCGGATTTTCCCGATCCCGCGGACAAGTGGCTCGGCTTTGCGGACCCGCCGATCCCGGCACTCACGCTGGACGGGCCGATGATGGTGCATCGCGGCGAGGCAGCGCGGTTCGAGTTGCGCGTGAGCTTCGCGGGCGCTCCTTATCCGACCGAGGATGTGGCGGCCGCGCAGTTTCTGCTGTTCGATGGCGACGGCGATCTGATCCATCGCGGTGACGCGGTTGCGCAGGGGGAAGGACGCTGGGAGATTGACCTGTCGGCCGAGGAAATCGACACCCTCGGGATCGGGGCCAACAGCCTCGAGATCGTGCTCACCGCCCGACCGGTGGCGATGCCGGCCTTTGCCTCGCACGCCTTTGCAACGGTGCCTGCGGGCACCCCGTCCCTGACAGAGTGAGGCCCGGATGACCCCGACCAGCTCCGCCGGACCTGCACCCGCCCGCCGATACGCGTGGCTGCGCGACCTGCGCCATGTCGGGCTGTTCGTGCTGCGCCGGCTGCTGGCGCTGATTGTCACGGTCATGATCGGGGTGTACCTGACCATCGTGGTGGCGAATATGGGCGGGCAGGTCGATGAGCTGCGCCTGATCCAGATTCGCGCAGAAATCTCCGAACAGGTGCGCGCCGACACGCAGATTTCCCCGCAGGAGCGTGCGGAGACGATCGAGCGGCAGGTGCAGTTCGAGGTCGATCGGCTCAACCTGGATCAACCCTTCATCCTGCGCAGCGTCGATTACCTGCGCCGCGCCATGTTGCTCGACCTGGGGCGGGCCGAGCAGATGCACAGCGACCGCGGCTCGCGTCAGGTTGCCGCCATCATCACCGAACGGCTGCCCGCCACGATCCTGCTGTTCGGCACGGCGAACCTTCTGGTCTTTCTGGTGTCGGTGTTCATGGCGCTGATGCTGTCACGCAGATATGGCAGTGCGCTCGACCGCGCGGTGGTCGCACTTGCCCCGACATCCGCGGCTCCGGGGTGGTTCTACGGTATTTTCCTGATCCTGCTCTTTGCGTTCATCCTGCCGCTTGCGCCGCCCGGGGGCATGGTCAGGGTGCCGCCGCCTGAAAACGTCTGGGCCCACGCGCTGAGCGTGATGCATCACATGGCCCTGCCGGTGGCGGCCATGTTCATCTCCTCGATCTTCGTGTCGATCTATTCCTGGCGCACCTTCTTCCTGATCCATTCCAGCGAGGATTACGTGGAGATGGCGCGCGCCAAGGGGTTGTCCGATCGCATGATCGAACGGCGCTACATCCTGCGGCCAACGCTGCCGCCGATCATCACCAGCTTCCTGCTGATGCTGATCGGGTTGTGGAGCGGGGCGATCATCCTCGAACAGGTGTTCAACTGGCCGGGTCTTGGAACGCTGCTGTTTCAGGCCATCGGTCACCGCGACACCCCCGTGATCATCGGTGGTGTCGTCATCTTCGCGTATCTGCTGGCGATCACCGTGTTCCTGCTCGATTTTCTCTATGCCATCCTCGATCCGCGGGTGCGCGTCGGCCATGAGGAGGGCGCGGCATGAGCCGGCTGCGCGGCACGCTGCGCCAGATGCGGCGGTACCCGTCGGCGGTGGCGGGGCTGGGCGTGATCCTCACCCTGATCGTGATTGCGCTGGGCACGGTGATCGCAATCCCCTATTCCGATGCGCTGGACAAATGGCGCGGCGGCGATGAGTGGCGCATGCACCCGGTCAATGCCGGCCCGGTCTGGGCGGACCGTCTGCTCGGCGGCAACGCACCGACCACGCAGGTGATCGGCGGCGCCGAGGCGCAGCGCGAGCAAACCGCGTTCGAGGGCGGGCGCCAGGTCCGGCTGACGCTGGATCTCGCCTTCACCCATGATGATTTTCCCAGCGAGCTGACCGCCTTCGTGACCACCGCGGGCACCGAACGGCCCGCCTTCATCCGCGCGCGCTGGCAGCGCCCGGACGGGGTGCAGGTGCCGCTGGGCGGGCATCGCATCAGCGGTGAGGACCGCATCGCCATATCGCAGGACTGGGAACTGGAGGACCGACTGGGCGCGCCGCCGCATATCGGCCTGTTCGCCGCCGACGACACCGGAGATGGCGCGCCGCAGGTTCTGCCGGGGGAGTATTCGCTGGTGCTCGACGCCATCCTGTTCTACGCAGACGCCACCCTTGATGCCGAGCTGGTGGCGTATGGGCGGGTTCACGGCCTGGCAGGCACGGATCATCAGCGCCGCGACCTGATGGTGGCGCTCTTGTGGGGCACGCCGGTGGCGCTGGCCTTCGGCATCCTCGCGGCCGTGGGCACCACCGTCACCACGCTCGTCATCGCCGCGGCTGGGGTCTGGTATGGCCGTTGGGTCGATGCGATCATCCAGCGGCTGACCGAGGTCACGATGATCCTGCCGATCCTGCCGGTGCTGGTGATGGTGGGCACGCTCTACTCGACCAGTATCTGGCTCATGCTCGGGGTGGTGATCGTGCTGGGTATCTTCTCGGCCTCGATCAAGATGTATCGGGCCATGCTGCTGCCGATCCGCTCGGCGCCCTATATCGAGGCGGCGCGCGCCTATGGCGCCGGAAATCTGCGCATTGTCATGCGCTACATGATCCCGCGCATCCTGCCTGTGCTGATCCCCACCTTCGTCACGCTGATCCCGACCTATGTGTTTCTGGAAGCGTCGCTTGCGGTGCTGGGGCTGGGCGATCCGGTGCTGCCGACATGGGGCAAGGTGCTCAACGATGCGCAGACGCAGGGCGCGCTGTATAACGGGTTCTATTACTGGGTGCTGTCGCCGGCCGCGCTGCTCATGCTGACCGGGCTGGGCTTTGCATTGTTCGGTTACGCGCTTGACCGGATCTTCAATCCGCGCCTGCGATCGAGGTGACCATGGCCGAGCCACTTCTGCGTGTCGAGGATCTGAGCCTGCACTACCGCACCGAGGCGGGCACGCTGCGCGCGCTCGACGGCGTTTCCTTCGAGGTGCGGCGCGGCGAGGCGGTCGTGCTGCTGGGGGAGTCGGGGTGCGGAAAGTCCTCGCTGGCCAAGGCGCTCATGCGGTTGTTGCCGCGCAATGTGGCCAGCTATACCGGCCGGATACTGCTGGGCGGGTCGGATGTGATGGCGCTGCCCGATGGACGGTTTCGCCGCGAGGTGCAGTGGGCGCGAATCTCGATCGTCATGCAGGCGGCGATGAACGCGCTCAACCCCGTCATGCGCGTGGGTGAACAGGTCGCCGAACCGTTGCGTGTGCATGCGCGGGTGGGGCAGGCGGAGGCGATGGTCCGTGCGGCCGAAGCGCTCGCCCAGGTCGGCGTCGCGGCCGACTTCATGCAGCGTTACCCGTTCGAGCTTTCGGGCGGCATGCGACAGCGCGTCGTGCTGGCAATGGCGCTGATCACGCGGCCGGATCTCGTGGTTCTCGACGAGCCGACATCGGCGCTCGACGTGCTGACGCAGGCGGGAATCATGAACCTGCTCAAGCAGATCAAGCGCGACACCGGGACCAGCTTCATCCTGATCACCCATGACGTCGGCACCTCGAGCGAACTCGCCGACCGCGTCGCGCTGATGTATGCCGGGCAGATCGTCGAGGACAGCCCCGCCGGCGACTTCTTCGAGCGTCCGGCACACCCCTATGCCCGTGCCCTGATGGCCAGCGTGCCCCGCCTGCGCGGCGGGTCCGAGCCCGCGCATGTGCCCGGCGAGCCGCCCGATATGCGCGCCCTGCCGCATGGGTGCCGTTTCGCTGCGCGCTGTGCGCAGCGTTTCGGCCGCTGCGACAGCGCGCCGCCTGTCCTGCAGGCCGGGCCGGAGCGGGCGGTGCGATGCTGGCTGTTCGAGCAGACGGAGGCGGTGCATGACCAATCGGACTGACACCGGTGCCGAGTCGCGCCCGGACGGGGATGGCGCAAAGGATGCGCCGTTGATCGTGGTCGAGGCGCTGCACACCTGGTTCACGCTGCGCAAATGGGGGTTCATGCGCGCTGGTACCGTGCGCGCGCTCGACGGGGTCAGCCTGGAGCTTCGGCGCGGCGAATCCATCGCGGTGGTGGGGGAGTCCGGCTGCGGCAAATCCACTTTCGCGCGCACACTGCTCGGGCTTGATCGGCCCACTGCCGGACGGATCCTCTTCGAGGGCGCCGATCTGAGCGCCATGGACGGTGCGGCACTGCAGCGCTATCGCGGCCGTGTCGGCTATGTGCAGCAGGACCCTTACGGCGCCCTGCCGCCCTTCATGACGTTGCGCCAGCTTCTGGCGGAGCCGCTGCGTATCCACGGCATGCGCGACCCGGCGGAACGCGACCGGCGTATCAACGCGGTGCTCGAGGAGGTGCGGCTGACCCCGGCGCAGGACTATCTCGATGCATTCCCGCACATGCTTTCGGGCGGACAGCAGCAACGGGCCGTGATCGCGCGCGCGTTGATCTTGGAACCTGCGCTGATCATCGCGGATGAGCCGGTCTCGATGCTGGACGCATCGGTGCGCGTCGAGATCCTGCGCCTCTTGCGCCGCGTTCAGGCCGAGCGGTCGCTGACGCTGATGTTCATCACCCATGATCTGTCCACGGTGCGCCATTTCGCGGATCGTGTCTGCGTGATGTATGCGGGGCGCATCGTGGAAACGGGGCCGGTCGACGCCCTGATCGACGCGCCGCAGCACCCCTATACGCAGGCGCTTCTGGGCGCCATTGCAGACCCGGATGCGGACAATGCGCACCATGCGCGTCCCGTTCCCGCGGGTGAACCGCCCAGCCTGGCCAACCCGCCGGCCGGCTGCCGCTATCATCCGCGCTGCCGGCATGTCATGGCCGGGCTGTGCGATCGCGAGGTGCCCGGCCTGTTCACGCCCCGCCCGGGGCAGCAAAGCGCCTGCTGGCTGCATGACGAGGCGGCGGTGGCGCGCAACGCGGAAGGGACAGTGTCATGAGCCGCGTTGTGCTTGGTCTCGTCGTGGCGTTTGCCGCGCTGGGGCTGCAGATGGCCATGGTTGTCGGTGCGATGGCGCCGGGGCTGTTGCCGGCGCTGGGCGGGTATGCGGGCATCTTCGTCGGTCTGTTCCTTGTGCTGCTTGGTGCCGTTCGTCGCGCGAGGTTGCGCCGCTAGGGTGATGCGCCCGCTGCCAGCGGGTCGCCCGCGGCGCGGGGCGGGCACGGGTTTCATCCGGGTCCGGGCTGATTACATGTGCGTCCAAAGCGCCGTGTGCCGCCAACAGCTACCGGAGATATCATGCATTATTCGCTGCTCGATCTGGCGCCGGTGCCCGAGGGCGCCGATGCCGCCGCCGCGCTGGCCAATTCGGCGGATCTGGCCCCTTATGCGGAGGCGCTTGGGTATCATCGCTACTGGCTGGCCGAGCATCACAACATGCCGGGCATCGCAAGCTCGGCCACTGCGGTCCTGATCGGCCATCTCGCCGCGACGACGTCGCGCATGCGCATCGGCGCCGGCGGGATCATGCTGCCCAATCACGCGCCGCTGACCGTGGCCGAACAGTTCGGCACGCTCGCCACGCTTTTTCCCGGCCGCATCGATCTGGGGCTGGGCCGGGCGCCGGGCGGCGACGGCGCGGTGATGCGCGCCCTGCGACGCGGCCGCGACCGCGGCGACGGCTTCGCAGAGGACGTGGCCGAGCTGATGCGGTATCTCGGCCCCGCCGCGGACGACGCCGGCGTGCGCGCGATCCCTGGCGAGGGGACGCAGGTACCGGTGTGGATTCTGGGCTCGTCGCTGTATGGCGCGCAGCTTGCCGCGCATTTCGGCCTGCCCTACGCCTTCGCCTCGCATTTCGCCCCGGCGGCGCTGGATGCGGCGCTGCAGACCTATCGCGCGCAGTTCCGGCCGTCGCCGCATCTGTCGCGGCCCTACTTCATGCTGACGGTCAATGTCTTCGCCGCGCGCAGCGATGCCGAAGGTGCCTATCTGCGCAGCACCATGCAGCAGGCCTTCGCGCGGCTGCAGACGGGGATGCCCGGCAAGCTGCCGGCGCCCGTGCGCGACATCGACGCGGTGATCGGCCCGCATCTGCGTGCCGGCGTGGATGAGGCGCTGCGCATCTCGGCGGTCGGGGCGCCTTCCTCGGTGGAGGCCCAGCTTGGCGCCCTGATCGAGCGCTACGCGCCCGACGAGGTGATGGTGACGGGGCAGATCCACGACCACGCGGCGCGGCGCGAGTCGTTTCGCATCGCGGCCGAGGCGCTGTCGCGCCTTGCACAGGGGCGCGCGCTTGTCTGATCCGCCGCCCGCCGCCCACCGCGCCCGTCTGGGTTACACCGCCAGCGCCGCGCGCACCGGCGCCCCCCAGCCCAGATGCCATTGTGCCCCGTCGTCGATGACCGGGCGCTTCATCAAGGCCGGATGCGCGGCGAGCAAGCTGTCCGCGTCGGCGGCGCGCTCGGCCTCCGACAAGGCGCGCCAGGTCGCCGAGTTGCGGTTGATCAGCTTCGCCTCCCCGAACCGATCGAGCAGAACGCGACGCTCGTTCGGTGTCAGCGGCGCGTCGCGCACATCGCGAAAGGTAACGGCGTGGCCTGCCGCTTCCAGCGCGCGCCTGGCCTTGCGGCAGGTGTCGCAGGTCTTGATCCCGAGTATCTGCATGTCGTGACTCCGGCGCGGCTCAGCGATGCGCGCGGCGTTTGCCGAGCTCGCGGTCGAGGGCACTGCGCAGCTTGTCGAGCGCGCCGACGGCGGCACTTTCGACAGTGTCGGCGTTATGGGTCACCGCGACGGGCGCCCGCCCTTCGGGCCGGGCCTCGGCCATGCACCGCTTGTCGTCGGCGCCGCCCTTCTGGGCGTTCTCGTCGCGCAGATGCACTTCGACGCGTGTGACCTGGGATGCAACCGCGCCAAGCTTGGAGCGCGCGATCCCCTCGATCGTGGCGATCAGATCGCTGCCGCCGTCAATCGTATTGTCCGTATTGACCTGAATATGCATCTGTTGCTCCTTTTCTTTCGTAGGCTGATGCAGTTAAGACGCCCGGACGTGGCGCACAAGTGGTGCGTCGCCGGGGCATGAGGACCGGGGCAGGGCGGACGGAGTCTCGCTTCGACGCTGCGCCGTGTGACTCGCAGCGGGATCGAGGCGAAAGGGACTTGCATGCAACGGATTCTTGCCTGGCTTGTAATCGCGGCGCTGACGCTGGGGGCGGCGGGCGCGCAGGCGCAGTCGCTCTTTGACCCGACGCCCGAGCCCGTCGATGGCGACGCCGCGCGCGCGCTGGCCGAGATCCTGTCCGACGAACAGGCGCGCGAGTCGCTGATCCGTCAGCTTCTGGCCAGTGCCGAAGCGGCGGAGCAGCCGGGCGAAGCCGCACCGCCGGAGCAGATGTCGCTGGCCCGCCAGGTGGCGGAACAGACCCGCGGCGTTGCCGAAGGGGTGATCGGGGTGACGCGGGCGCTGACCGCATCGCTCGGTGACGTCTTCGGCGTGCTCACGGGAGAACGGACCGTCGACTGGGCCGAGTTGCAGAGCGTGGCCGTGGCGCTGGCGCTGGTGGCAGCGGTCACGCTCGCGCTGTTCTTCGGATTGCGTGTGATCGGCACTCGGGTTTTTCGCCGAATGTCCGACCGGGCGAATGGCGGCGGCTGGGTCATCGCGCTCATTCGGCTCCTCGGTTCGAGCCTGATCGATGCACTGATAATCGTTCTGGCATGGGGTGGGGGCTACGCCTTCGCCCTGGCGATCGGAGAGGCGGGGACGATGGATTTCCGTCAAAGCCTCTTTCTCAACGCCTTTCTCCTGGTGGAGATGACCAAGGTGATCCTGCGCGCGATTTTCTCGCCCGGTTATGGCCGGTTGCGCTTTGCGCCGATGGGCGACGAGACGGCGGCCTACTGGTATTTCTGGGCCTCGCGCCTTGTCAGCATGCTGGGCTACGGGATTTTGCTTCTCGTCCCCATCGTCAATGAAACGGTCTCGCATGCGGTCGGGCGCAGCCTGACGCTGCTGGTGGTGGTGATCGCGTTGCTGATCGCGATCCTTGTCGTGCTGCAGAACCGTCATCCCATCCGCGACGCGCTGCGTGCTCGCCATGAGCGCGACCCCGACGACGTGCTGGGGCGGCTGGAAGCATGGCTGGGCGCGGTCTGGCACTGGTTGGCGATCCTGTATCTGGTCACGCTGTTTCTGGTCTGGATCGCGCAGCCCGAAATCGCGCTGCAGTTCATGCTTGTAGCAACGCTGCAATCTGCGGTGGCGGTGGTGATCGGTGTCGTGGCGACTCTGCTGATCTCGCGCGCGATCAAGGGCGGCCTGCGGGTGCCCGAGCATGTGCGCGAGTCGTTGCCATTGCTGGAAGATCGGCTCAACGCATTTGTTCCGGCCCTGATGAAAGGGATCCGCGCCATTATCGCGGTGCTTGTTCTGATCGCCATCGGTCAGGCCTGGCAGGTGCTCGACTTTCTGGGGTGGCTGTCGTCCGAGGTGGGGCGTGATACGATGTCGCGTGTGGTCTCCGCCGCGCTCGTCGCGCTGATCGCGCTGGCCATGTGGATCGGGGTGTCGTCCTTTGTGGAGTACCGGCTGAATCCGTCGGTCGGAACCGTTCCGACAGCGCGCGAGCGCACATTGCTGGCGCTGTTTCGCAATGCCTTCATGGTTGTTCTGGTCGTCATCGCCGCGATGCTCGCCCTGTCGGAGTTGGGCGTGAACATCGCGCCGCTTCTGGCCGGGGCGGGCGTGCTGGGTCTGGCAATCGGTTTCGGCGCGCAAAAGCTGGTGCAGGACATCATCACCGGGGCCTTCATCCAGGTCGAGAATGCGATGAACGAGGGCGATTTCGTCACCGCCGGTGGGACCACCGGCGCCGTGGAGCGCTTGACGATCCGCTCGGTCGGGTTGCGCGATACCTCGGGCACCTATCATCTGATTCCGTTCAGCGCGGTCGATACGGTGTCCAACTTCACCAAGGATTACGGGTATCACCTCGCCGAGGTCGGCGTGGCCTACCGCGAGGATGTCGCCGAGGTAAAGGAACTGATGTTCAAGGCGTTCGAGCGGCTGATGGACACCGAACTCGGCGCCCATATCCTGGAGCCGATGGAGATGCAGGGCGTCACCCGGCTGGGGGATTCGTCCGTGGTGGTGCGCAGTCGGATGAAAACGGCCGCGGGCATGCAATGGGCCGTCGGCCGCGGATACAACGAGATCATCAAATCCGTGCTCGACGAAGCCGGGGTCGAGATTCCGTATCCGCACATGACGCTCTACATGGGCCAGGGCAAGGATGGCAACGCGCCGCCGCTCAATCTGCGGCACCATGGAGGGGGCTCGGGCGGAACGCCCGCGGTCACTGGTCCGGTTGAGCCAGCGGCCCCGGAGCGGTCCGCGCCGCAGCAGGATGTGGATCGCTTCACCGATGCCGCCGGTGGCGAGGTTGCGCCGCCCAGCCATGACGACGCCGACACCAATTGACGCGGCGACGCGCCTTGCGCGGCGGGCGGGGCGTTTGTCCGCCGCGCGGCGGCGCTGCGTCGCCAACGATGTGCGCTGCCCCTTGCAACGCCGTGTCACGGGTGTATAGAGGCGCTTCCTTCCGCGATCTTCGGGAAACGGCGCGACCTCTCGTGGGCGGGATGCGGAAGGGAAACCCCCGCCCGGTGAAGCGCGCCCGCAATATACGGGAGTGAGCATGCCGCTTTACGAGCATGTCTTCATAGCACGCCAGGACCTGTCCAACACCCAGGCCGAAGGGCTGATCGAACACTTTTCGACCGTGCTGGCCGATCAGGGCGGCAAGGTCGTCGATCACGAATACTGGGGCGTCAAGACGATGGCCTACAAGATCAACAAGAACCGCAAGGGGCATTACGCCTTCCTTCGCAGCGACGCGCCCGCGCCCGCCGTGCAGGAGATGGAGCGCCTGATGCACCTGCATGACGATGTGATGCGGGTGATGACCATCAAGGTCGACGAGCACAAGGAAGGCCCGTCGGTACAGATGCAAAAGCGCGAAGAGCGCGATCGCCGCCGTTGATCGAAGGAGGACTCTGTCATGGCCACGAAACCGTTTTTCCGCCGCCGCAAGGTTTGCCCCTTCTCGGGCGACAATGCACCCGCGATCGACTACAAGGACACCAAGCTGCTGCAACGGTATATCTCCGAGCGCGGCAAGATCGTGCCCTCGCGCATTACCGCCGTGTCGTCGAAGAAGCAGCGTGAACTCGCCCGTGCGATCAAGCGCGCGCGCTTTCTCGCCCTGCTGCCCTACGCCGTGAAGTAAGGAGAGCATCATGCAAGTCATCCTGCTGGAACGCGTGGCCAAGCTCGGTCAGATGGGCGATGTCGTCAGCGTGCGCAACGGCCATGCGCGCAACTACCTCTTGCCGCAGGGCAAGGCGCTGCGCGCGAGCGAAGCCAATATCAAGGCGTTCGAGGCGCAGAAGGCGCAGCTCGAAGCGCGCAATCTGGAGCAGCGCAAGGAAGCCGAACAGGTCGCGAAGCGCCTGGATGGCGAAGTCTTCACCATGATCCGCGCCGCGTCCGACTCCGGGGCGCTCTACGGCTCGGTGAGCACGCGCGATATCGCCGAATCGGTGAGCACGGGCGGCACGTCGGTCGAGCGCAACCAGATCGTTCTCGACAAACCGATCAAGACGCTCGGCCTGCATGAGGTGAATGTGCGCCTGCACCCCGAGGTCACCGTGACCGTGACGCTGAACGTGGCGCGCTCGGCCGAGGAGGCCGAAGTGCAGGCATCCGGCAAGTCGATCCAGGACGTTGCCGCCGAAGAGGAAGCCGCGGCCGAATTCGAGATCGCCGAGCTGTTCGACGATATCGGGGCAGCCGGCGAAGACACGGACGAGCCGCAAGAGCGTTGACATCTCGGGTCGCGCCGCTGTCACAGGCGAGTGTGTGAACCGAAACGGGCCGTGCCGGGCATTCTCCGGCACGGCCCTTATCATTCGGGCTTTTGCGCGGCTGCGAGAGCCATTATTACCGTAAGCCTATGGGCAAGGTTTTGCGACTGATCGGGACGGAGGGCCGGTTGAGCCGGGTCGGGGCAATGCTGGGCGTTGTCGCGGCGCTGGCGGGCTGTGTGGCCACGGATGACACGGTCGCAGCACCGCCGGTGGCCGGGTTTCCCGCAGCGCAGGGCCCCGCAGGCGCGGAACCCGGCACCTGCTGGGGCCGCAGCATAACCCCTGCGGTGATCGAGACCGTGACGCATCAGCGGCGCGAAGCCTCCGAGGATGCGTCCGCCCCGGCCCTCTATACCACGGATATGCACGCCCGAATCCTGCGTCCGCGCAGCGAATCGTGGTTTCGGGCGATGTGCCCCGAGGAGCTGACGCCCGACTTCATCATGCAGCTTCAACGGGCGCTGGAAGCGCGTGGTCATTATGATGGCGCGGCATCCGGCCGGATCGATGCCGCCACCAGCGCAGCGATAGGGGAATTTCAGGCGACATCGATGGACCTCGACAGCACCCGCCTGTCACGCGCCGCGGCGCAAAGGCTCGGGCTGGTCGCCGTTGACCGGTAGCCGGGCTGAGCCGACCGCCGCGAGGCTGCGAAACGCCACTCGCCCAATGAAAAGGCCGCGCCACCCGGTTTCGGATGGCGCGGCCCCTTTTCTCGCAGCGTCAGTCCTGTGTGACGGACAGCGCCACGAAGCGCGGATCGCCGCCGCGCCGGATCAGAAGCAGCAGCGACCTGCGCCCGGCTTCGCGCGTGGCCTCGATGCGCTCTTCCAGATCCGCGGGGCTGCGCACGGGCTCCTGGCCCGCTTCGGTGATGATGTCGCCTGCGCGCACACCCTTCTCCTGCGCCTCGCTTCCGGGGGCGACGTCGCGGACCACCAGGCCGTCGACGCCCGAAGGTACGCCCAGCTCGTCGCGCAGCGCGTCGGTCAGCGTCTCGACGCTCAGCCCAAGCATGTCGGCGCGCTGCGGCTCGGCGGGTTCCTGCGTCGGCGGCTCTGTCGCGCCCTCGGCGAGCTCGCGCCGCCCGAGCGTCACGGTCAAGGTGACGACCTCGCCATCGCGGAAGAGATCAACTTCGACTTCGCGGCCGACTTCGGCATCCCCCACGATCCGCACGAGAGTGCGGGTATCCTCGATCACCCGTCCATCGAAGGACAGGATCACATCCCCGGCGCGGACGCCGGCGTCGGCCGCAGGGCCCTCGGGTACGTCTGTGACCAGCGCGCCGGATTCACGGTCGAGCCCGATCGCCTCGGCGACATCCTCGGTCACGTCCTGGATGCGTACGCCGAGCCAGCCCCGACGCGTTTCGCCGAATTCGCGCAACTGATCGATCACGTTGCTGACCACGGTCGCGGACATGGCAAACCCGATGCCGATGGACCCGCCTGTCGGTGACAGGATCGCGGTGTTCACGCCGATCACCTCGCCATCCATGTTGAACAGCGGCCCGCCCGAATTGCCGCGATTGATCGCCGCATCGGTCTGGATGAAGTCGTCATACCCGCCCTGCAGCACACGGCCGCTGGCCGAGATGATGCCGGCCGAGACGGAGAACCCCTGTCCGAGCGGGTTGCCCATGGCAATGACCCAGTCGCCGACGCGGGCGGCTTCGGCGTCGCCGAACTCGACATGCGCCAGCTCCTCGTCACTCTCGACCTTGAGCAGGGCGATATCGGTCTGCGGATCGGTGCCGATGATTTCGGCGGGCATCTCTCCGCCGCCAAAGAACTCGACAAGGATTTCATCGGCCCCGTCGATGACGTGGTTGTTCGTCACGATGAACCCGTCCGGCGAAATCACGAACCCCGATCCCAGCGCCTGGCCGCGGCGACGCTGGGGGGCGCCGTTGTCACGGTCCCCGAAAAAGTCGCGGAAGAAGTCCTCGAAAGGCGACCCTTCCGGCACTTGGGGAAATTCGCGTGTCGGCGTCTCGACCGTCGTTGTCGTGGTAATGTTCACGACGGACGGGCTCACCCGCTCGGCGAGGTCGGCGAAGCTGTTGGGCGCGCCCGGCGGCTGTGCCGCCGCGCCCTGGGCCAGCATCAGTGCCAGCGCCAGCGCGGCAGCCCACAATCCGTGCAACAGGGCAGGGGATCGGGATGAACGCGCCATCACCTTGGATTCCATGAAGTGCTCCTTTCCTCCTCTGCGCGCGACGAATTCGCCGCTGCGCGGGCATTGTCAGGGTCAAGATAGGGGTCTGGCCGCGATGCGCCAAGCCCGCGCTGGCGCATCGCGATTTCGTGAGCGGCGGCGCGCCCGAGACAGGCCGTAGCCGCGGGCGTTGCGACGGTCATGGCCCGGCACCCAGCCCGCGCGCGAGCCATATCAGCGCAACGCCGACGGCGATCGCACCGAGGCCCAGCAGACGCCGCGTTTCCACGGGAATCCGTGCGATCAGTGCAAGCATGTCTTCCAGACGCGAAGGGGCCAGCGCGAACACCAGCCCCTCCACCACCAGTACCAGCCCGATGGCCAGAACGATTGTGCTCATCGTTGTGCAGCAGGCGCGATCTCGGCCCCGTCTAGCAGGGCTTGCCCATCGACATCGGGCGCGTCCGCGTCATCGTCGTCAGCCTCGGGCAGCAGATCCCGAATGGCCTGCGAGCCGTCGCTGCGCAGATAGGAGAAGAACTCGCTGTCCGGGCGCATGACCATGGTCGAGTTTTCACCGCGCAACGCACGCTCATAGGATGTCAGCGAGCGGGTGAAGGCGAAGAACTCCGCATCGCGCCCGAAGGCATCGGCATAGATCGCGTTGCGTTCGGCGTCGGCTTCACCGCGGATGATCTCCGATTCGCGCCGCGCGCTCGACACGATCTCGGTGACGGTCCGGTCTGCCAGCGCGCGCACGCGCTGCGCCGCTTCCTCACCGCGCGCCACCTCGTCGGCGGCCTCGCGTTCACGCTCCGCACGCATCCGCGCGAAGGTGGCTTCGAGGTTTTGCTCGGGCAGGTCGGTACGGGTCAGACGCACGTCGATCACTTCGACGCCCAGCGTCGCCGCTTCGCGCCGTGCAAGGTCACGGATACGGTTCATCAGCGCGGTCCGGTCTTCGGACAGCACCGCCGTCGACGGCACGGAACCGAGAACTTCGCGGATCGAGGCGTTCATGATGCGCTCAAGCCGGCCCTGCGCCGCGCGGACACCTTCAAGGCCGACAGCCTCGCGAAAGCGCACGACATTGACGATGCGCCAGCGCGCGAACGCGTCGACCACCAGGCGCCGGTCATCCAGCGGCGTGATCTCGAGCGGTTGCGACTGCAGCCCCAGAATACGGCCGTCGTAGCGCACGACCTCCTGGATGACCGGCAGCTTGAAGCCGAGACCGGGATCCTCGCGTACCTGCTTGATCTGCCCGAACTGCAGTACGAGCACCTTTTCACGCTCGTCCACGACGAAGAGCGCGGACAAGCCGATTGCGGCCGCGATCACCACGGCCGGGACAAGTAGGGCCAGACGGTTCATTGCGAGCCTCCCGTGTCGGTGGTTGCGTGGGTGCGGCGCAGCTCATTGAGCGGCAGATACGGCACGACGCCGGAACCGCCGACCTCCTCGCCCGAAACGCCGTCGAGAATGATCTTGTCCATGTCGCCGAGCACCGCCTCCATGGTTTCCAGATACATCCGGCGCCGCGTCACGTCGGGGGCGTTGATGTATTCCTCGTAGATCGAGACGAAGCGGCTCGCCTCACCCTCCGCGTTGTTGATCACCTCGGCCCGGTAGGCCTCGGCGGCTTCGGCGATCTCGGCAGCGTCCCCGCGCGCATTGGCCAGCACACGGTTGGCGTAGGCATCCGCCTGCCGTTCGAGCCGGTCGCGTTCCTGCCTTGCGGCCTGGACCTCCCGGAAGCTGTCGATCACCGCCCGCGGCGGGTCCGCACGGTCAAAGTTGACCCGGACGATGTTGACGCCGCTTTCGTAGCTGTCGAGCGTGCCCTGCGCCGATTGGCGCAGATCGGCCGCGATGGCGCCGCGGTCGCGGTTCAGAATCGGCGACAGTTCGGAATTGGCGATGATGTCGCGCATCGCGGATTCGGCCACGGCGCGAACCGTGTTGGTCGGATCGGCCAGATTGAACAGGAAGTTCGCCGGGTCCGACACGTTCCAGACCACCTGGAACTCGATATCGACCACGGCTTCGTCGCGCGTCAGCATAAGCGATGTGTCGAGGCCCGCGCGTTCGACGCCGATATCGGTCACGCGTTCGCCGGTGACCTGCACAGTCTCATGCGTGACGACAGGCCAGGGTGCGAAGTTCAGACCCGGACCGGCGGTCTTGTAGTAGGACCCGAACATGAGCTCGACCGAGCGTTCCTCGGGCTTGACCGTGTAGAAGGAGGTCGCGGCCCAGAGACCGGCCAGAACCAGCGCCCCCAGCCCGATCCAGCGGCGCGAGAAATGCGGCCCGTCACCGCCACCGGAACCTCCGCCGCCGTTCTTGCCACCTCCGCCCAGCAGAACCTTGAGCTGCTGCTGCCCTTTCTTGACGATTTCGTCGATTTCCGGGATCTGCGGCCCGTCGCCGCGGCCCCCCGGGCCCGACCCACGGGGCGGCTCGCCGCGCGGCCCTTCGCCGCGCCCGCCGCCGCGGCCGCCGCCGCCCCAGGGTCCGCCGTTGTTACCAGCCATGCTGTTTCCTTACCCTTCTCGTGCAATCATGTGATCCGGTGATGATCGAATTGGGCGCGAGCGCCCGGATTTCAAGTGGAGCGCACAGGCCTGGCCATGGTGACCAGCTCTTCCGCCATTGTGGGATGCACCGCCATCGTACGGTCGAAATCCGCCTTTGTCGCACCCATCTTGATCGCGATGGCGGCCAGCTGGATCATTTCGCCAGCCCCATCCGCGACGATGTGACAGCCGAGAACGCGTCCCGAATCCCGGCTGACGACAAGCTTCATCATCGCACGATCGTCGCGCCCGGCAAAGGCCGAATGCATCGCGCGGAACGAATTGCAGTAGACATCCACCGGCTCGCGGTCGCGCGCTTCCTCTTCGCCGAGCCCGACCGAGCCCAACTCGGGTTGCGTGAAGATCGCGCTCGCGACGAGTTCGTGGTCGGCGGCGATGGGCGTGCCGCAAAAGACCGTGCGCGCGAAGGCCTGCCCCTCGCGAATGGCCACCGGCGTCAGGTTGACCCGGTCGGTCGCATCGCCGACGGCGTGGATCGATGGCACGGCGCTTTGCGAATAGTCATCCACCGGCACCTCGCCCCAGCGGCCGAGCGTCACGCCGGCCTCGGTCAGGCCCAGCCCTTCGGTGTTCGGGCGGCGCCCCGTCGCATAGAGCACCTGATCGAAACGGCGCGTCTCGCCGTCGGTGCCGCGCACCTCGAATCCGTCCCCGCTGCGGGCGATATCCAGGACCTCGGTGCCCAGGTGCAGGTCGATGCCGCGCGCGCGCATCAGCTCGGCCACATGGCCGCGCGCCTCGCCGTCGAAGCCGCGCAGGATCTGCGCCCCCCGGTAGAATTGCGTCACGTCAACGCCGAGTCCATTGAAAATGCAAGCGAATTCACTAGCGATATATCCGCCGCCGACGATCAGGATGCTGTCGGGCAGCCTATCCATGTGAAACACATCATTTGATGTCATGACGCCCGCCTCGGCCGCCTGATCGGGCAGGAAGGGGCGCCCGCCCGTGGCGATCAGGATGTGACGTGCGCTGATGCAGGTTCCGTCCGCCAGCTCGACGGTGTGCGGATCGGCGACCGTGGCGCGGCTGTCATGGATGGTCACGCCCGCCTTGTCGAGATTGCCGCGATAGGCCGCCTCCAGCCGGTCGAGCTCGGTCTCGAGCTTGGTTCGGAACTGCGGCCAGTCGAACTTGCCCCGGCGCACATCCCAGCCATAGGCGCGGGCATCCGTCATCGCATCCGCGAAGGCCGAGGCATAGACCATCAGCTTCTTCGGCACGCAGCCGCGGATCACGCAGGTGCCGCCCATACGATCCTCCTCGGCCAGCCCGACACGTGCGCCGCCCTCGCTCGCCGCGATGCGCGCGGCGCGCACGCCGCCGGATCCGCCGCCAATGACGAAAAGGTCGTAATCGAAGCTCATGCTTGTCCTCACTTGATGGTGCCGGGTGCGACGTGGCTCAGCTCAATTCGTCGCGAAACAGGTTCTCGCTTTCGCAAAAGTCGATGCGGTCATGTTCGACGGTGGCGGCGTTGATGTCGCGGATCTCCACGCTGCCATCGGGCTGCCCGATCACCACCCGGTCGCAGATATCGATGAAGAGCCCGTTTTCCACGACGCCGGGCACCTGGTTGAGCACCATGGAAAGTTGACGCGGATTGCCGATGCGGTGAAGCGACAGATCGATGATGTGGTTGCCCTCATCCGTGTAGTACGGATGGTCGCCATTCATGCGCAGCGCAGCCTCATGGCCCATCACGTCCAGCCCGATCAGCAGCTCTTCCACCAAGGCCTTCGTGGTTCGCCAGCCGAACGGGACCACCTCCACCGGCAGCGGGAACGCGCCCAGCGTCGCGACCTCCTTGGCGGCATCGGAAATGACCATCATCTGATCGGAGGCGGTGGCCACGATCTTTTCCTGCAAGAGCGCGCCGCCGCCGCCCTTGATCAGGTTCAGATCGGCGTCGAACTCATCCGCGCCGTCGATGGTCAGGTCGAGCCACTTGACCTCGTCCAGCGTGGCCAGCGGGATGCCGCAATCGCGCGCCAGCGCCGCCGTGCGCGACGACGTCGGCACCCCCTGTATGCGCAGCCCGTCCGTGCGCACCATCTCGCCCAGGCAGCGCACCATCCAGGCCGCCGTCGAGCCGGTGCCCAGCCCGACGCGCATCCCGTCCTCGACGGCATCGACGGCGCGGCGCGCCGCCGCGAATTTCGCCTTGTCGATCGGCGAGAGCGTTGCGTTCATCTGCTGCTCCGGTTCAGTCTCGCGCCGCTTATAGGCGAGTTCGCGCAGCTTCGCGAGAGGGGAATCGAACGCCCCGCGCGACATCGGGGACGGCGATTGCCGGCGGCGGATTCCCCGGCAGCCACATCACGACGCGCTGTCCGGCGTGCGTTGTATGGATTCGAGATGTCGGGCGATGGCCACGAGCTGCGCCGGAACCGGTTGCGACAGCCCCTCGGCCGTCTCCACACGCATCAACTCGCCTTCCATCAGCAGGCCGTAGCGCGGCATCTCGCTGCGCGCGATCTCGGTGATGCCGAGACCGTAGCCTTCGAGCCGCTCGATCACGCGCAGCATCGGGAAAACGCCGTCATTGCGCGCGGCCATTCGGGTCAGATCGGGCACCGTAGCGGCCTGCGCGACGTCTTCACGGCCGGTCCCGTCCGCGCCGTGGCATGCGGCGCATTGCGCGGCGTAGACCGCGTGCCCGTCAAATGCACGATCCGGCGGCGCGCAGGCCGCGATGGCGGCGCCGATCAGCAGCAGCCCCGACCCCGCGGCAAGGATCACGTTACGGTGCATGGAGGCCTCCCTGTCATTGACCTTGGGATCTTAGTAACGCATCGCTGGGCCGCATGCACGCGCAACGCGCTTGTGTGCGGCCACGACCCTCTCACGTGACGCCGCCGACGCGGAGCGGCCCTGATGCGCGATGAAGGGTCGGTTTCCGACATGACGGCGCGGCGCACAGGGATCAAAGAGACGCGTGCGAAGGACTGCACACCCGCGGAAAGGACAGGGAACAGGATGCTGACGCTGCATTACGCGCCCGACAACGCCTCGCTGGTGATCCGGCTGGTGCTGGACGCAATGGGTGTCCCGTTCCGGACACGCCTCGTGGATCGCGCAAGGCGCGCACAGGACGACGCCGAGTATCGCGCGCTCAATCCGGTCGGGCGAATCCCGGTGCTCGAGACACCGGATGGCCCCATCTTCGAGACCGGTGCGATCCTGCTGTGGCTGGCAGACCGGCATGGCGACATGGCGCCCGTACCGGACAGCCCGCAGCGCGGGCGCTTCCTGTCGTGGCTGTTTTGCCTGTCCAATACGCTGCATGCGGATATGCGCCTGCTGTTCTATCCCGAGCACTATGCCCCGCCGGGCGCGATGTCGGAGCATCATCGCATCACCGCCGCGCGTCTGGACGCGCATCTGCGTCTGTTCGAGGCCGCATGGCAACAAGGCCTCTCCGCGACCGCAACGGCCGCCCCGCCAAGCGTGCTGGACTTTTATGTCGCATGCTGCCTGCGCTGGTGCGCGCTCTACCCGCGCGGTGGTACCGGCTGGTTCTGCCTGGCGCGGCTGCCTGCTCTGCGTCGGCTTGCCGAAACGCTCGATACACACCCGGCCACATTGCGCGCGATCGCAGCGGAAGGCCTCGGTCCGACACCGTTTTCGGCGCCGCAACTTGCGTGTCCACCGGAAGGCAGCGCCACCTGAAGGGAGCCGTTCGGCATGTTTCTGTCCGTGTTCGAGATGTTCAAGGTGGGGATCGGCCCGTCCTCCAGCCATACGATGGGCCCGATGGTGGCGGCGGCGCGCTTTCTCGAGATGCTGCGCGCCTCGCCGTTCTCGCCGGCGGGGCTGCGCGGGTCCCTGCACGGGTCGCTGGCGTTCACCGGGGTGGGTCATGCCACGGATCGCGCGACGATCCTGGGCCTGGCGGGGTTCACGCCCGAGGATTACGACGCCGAAGCCGCCGAGGCGGCGCTGGCGCAGATTCGGGCCACGCGTCGGTTGACGCCGCCGGGCCTGCCGGAACTTGTCTTCGATCCGCAGCGCGATCTCGTCTTCGATTACGGGCCGCCGCTGCCGGGGCATGCGAATGGCATGGTCCTGACGGCGACGGACGGGCAGGGCGATGCACTGCTGCAGGAGACCTTCTATTCGATCGGCGGCGGCTTCGTGCTGACCGAGGCCGAGCATGCCGCAGGGCCGGCTGCGGTGCCCGCCGCCGACTTTCCCTATCCCTTCGAGACGGCGGCGCAGATGCTGAAGATGGCGCGCGACAGCGGCCTGAGCATCGCCGCAATGAAGCGCGCCAACGAGCTGCAGATCCGCGATGCCGGCGCGCTGGAGGACGGCCTTGCGCGGATCTGGGCGGTGATGCGCGACTGCATCGACCGCGGTCTTGCCGAGGAGGGGATTCTGCCCGGCGGGCTGCGCGTGCGCCGGCGCGCCCGGGCCATCCACGAGGCGCTGCGCAGCGAGCAAGGCCGCAACATCGCGGCCCCCCATATCGTCAATGACTGGATGAGCGTTTATGCGATGGCCGTGAACGAAGAGAATGCCGCCGGCGGGCAGGTGGTGACAGCGCCCACGAATGGCGCAGCCGGGGTCGTGCCGGCCGTGATGCGCTACTGGCTCGATCATGTGCCCGGAGCCCGCACCGCGCGGGCGGGGGAATTCCTTCTGACGGCGGCGGCGATCGGCGGGCTGGTCAAGCACAACGCGTCCATATCCGGCGCCGAGTGCGGCTGCCAGGCGGAGGTGGGCGCGGCGGCCGCGATGGCGGCGGCGGGGCTGTGCGCCGTGCTCGACGGTACCCCTGAGCAGGTGGAGAACGCCGCCGAGATCGCGCTGGAGCATCATCTGGGCATGACCTGCGATCCGGTGCGCGGGTTGGTTCAGGTGCCCTGCATCGAACGCAACGGCCTCGGCGCCATCAAGGCGGTGTCGGCCGCCAGCCTCGCGCTGCGCGGGGACGGGACGCATTTCATGCCGCTCGACAACTGCATCGAGGCGCTGCGCCAGACCGGCGCCGACATGAGCGAGAAATACAAGGAGACGTCGCTCGGCGGCCTCGCGGTCAATGTGCCGAACTGCTGAGTACGGGGATGCCGGCCGGCGTGACCTTGCGGAAGGCTGCTGACGCAGCCTGAGCCCCCCTGCGGCCTTCACGCCGGCGGCGTCAAGCCCGCGTGCCGTCCCGCCCGCCGCGCCGGGGCCACCCTTTTTGCGCCGGGGCGGGGTCGCGCAGACCGGTGTTTCCTGTCAGCCCTGCGTCCTGGCGACCATTGTCAGCACGTCGTATTGCGCGACCACCTCGCCGTCCTGGTTGGTCACGCTGCAATCCCAGCGAACTTCGCCATAATCTGCGTTTTCGCGAGGGTTGAGCTGCTTGCAGGTCAGCTGCACCTGCAATGTGTCGCCGGGATAGACCGGGGTCGTGAAGCGCAGATTGTCGATCCCGTAATTCGCCAGGACGGGCCCCGGAGCCGGCTCGACGAACAGGCCGGCCGCGAAGGAGACCACGAGATATCCATGCGCGACCCGCCCTTCGAAGAACGGGTTCGCGCGGGCCGCGTCCTCATCCATGTGGGCGTAGAACGTATCGCCCGTGAAGGCCGCGAATTTCTCGATGTCGTCGAGGGTCACGGTGCGCGGCTCGGTCACGAGCTGGTCGCCCAGCTCGAGCTCTGCGAGCGACTTGCGGAACGGATGCACGCCGTCCCGGCGGGCCGGCCCGCCCGGCATCCAGCGCCCGGCGATCCCCGAGACAAGGCGCGGCGTTCCCTGGATCGCGGTGCGCTGCATGTAGTGCTCAACGGCGCGCATGCCGCCGAGTTCCTCGCCGCCGCCGGCGCGGCCGGGGCCGCCATGGGTGAGCACGGCGAGCGGCGAGCCATGGCCGGTGGAGCTGCGGGCGCTGTCGCGGTTTCCGATCATCACCCGGCCGTGGAACGGCGCGATTCCCAGTACCGCTGCATTTGCGACCTCCTGATCGTTGGTGAAGACCGAGGAGACGAGGCTGCCCTTGCCGCGCCGGACCAGATCGACGGCCTCGTCGATGTCGTCATAGGGCATGAGCGTGGCGACCGGGCCGAAGGCTTCCACATCATGCACGGCGTCGGCCTGTCCCGGCCGGTCGCAATGCAGCAGCACCGGGTTGAGAAAGGCACCTGCCTCGGGGTCGCCGGAGGCGAGTTCGATCCGGTCGAGGTCGCCGAGGACGATTTCGGCGTCACGGCACAGATCGGCGACGCGGTCGCGCACCTCCCTGCGTTGCGCCAGGCTGGCCAGCGGTCCCATGCGGATCCCGTCCTGTGAGGGAATCCCGAGCGCGGTGCGCGCGAAGCGGGCCTGCAGCGCCTCGGTGACGGCGTCGATACGGTTGTGCGGGACCATCACGCGGCGAATGGCGGTACATTTCTGTCCGGCCTTCACGGTCATCTCGCGCGCGACCTCGCGCACGAAGAGATCGAATTCTGGAGTATCCGGCCCGGCATCGGGGCCAAGGATCGCGGCGTTGAGGCTGTCGGCCTCCATGGTGAAGCGCACGGAATTGTCGATGATCGCAGGATGCGTACGCAGCTTGCGACCCGTCGCGGCGGAGCCGGTGAAGGTGACCACGTCCTGGCCCGTGACATGGTCGAGCAGATCGCCGACCCCGCCGCAGATCAGTTGCAGCGCCCCCTCCGGCAGTAGCCCGGTTTCGAGCATGCGCCGCACCATCAGTTCGGTCAGATAGGCGGTCTGGCTCGCGGGCTTGATGATCGCCGGCATGCCGGCAAGCAGCGTCGGCGCCAGCTTCTCCAGCATGCCCCAGCAGGGGAAATTGAAGGCGTTGATGTGGATCGCGACGCCCTCGAGCGGGCTGAGCAGATGCTGACCCGAAAAGCTGTTGTCGGGCGAGAGCGGTTCGGGATCGCCATCGAGCAGCAGCCGCGTATTGGGCAGCTCGCGCCGGGCCCGCGAGGCATAGGACAGCATGGTGCCGATGCCGCCCTCGATATCGACCCAGCCATCCGTGCGCGTCGCCCCCGTCGCCGTCGAAAGGGCGTAGAACTCTTCCTTCTGTTCCATCAGCGACAGCCCGAGCGCCTTGAGCATCAGGGCGCGTTCATGGATCGTCATCGCGCGCAGCTTCGGCCCGCCGCTTCGGCGCCCCCAGTCCAGCGCCGCGGCGAAATCGAGGCCGCTGGAATCGATACGCGCCACCGGCTCGCCGGTTGCCGCATCCAGAAGCGGCTTGCCGTCCCCGGTGCCCCGGATCCATTGTCCACACAGAAAGCTTTCGAGCATGCGCAGCGTGGCGGCGGGAGCATTCATGGCGATCTCCGATCTGTGTCGTCTCGAGGTTGCGGGCTCAGGCGGGCCGGGACAGGCCGAGTTCGCTCAGCAGGGCATCGGTTTCGCGCAGCCACTGCGCCTTGAGATCCTCATTGGGCGTGTGGCGCAGGCCGAAACGGCACAACCCCTCGAAGCGCGGCGAGTTGGCGATGCCGAAGCTTGCCGCGACACGCGGGTGCCAATACGACACCGACTCCGCGACCGCAGGTTTGTTCGCCGGTTCCTGGAGGATCCGGCGCAGCCCTTCGAGGCCGAGTTCGCCATGACGGGTTTCGCGCGGCCAGATATAGCGGAACGTCTCCGCCAGCGGCTGATAGGAAACCCGTGCGTATTCGCCGAGCTGGACGACCACCGCGCGCCCCATGAGCACATTCATCGTCACGGCATCGATCCAGCCATCGAGCGGGTAGTGGAACACCGCCAGCCGCATGTCGCTGCCATGCCGGGCGGCGCCCAGATCCGCATCGCGCGCCATGCGCGCCGTCCAGGGGTGGTGATTGGCATAGCGCGCAGTGTCGGCGCCGAATTGGCCCATCAGCGTCAGCACCCGCTCGGCATGGTCGAGCTTTTCAAGCACGATGCGCGAGGCCGCGATGCGCTCCTTCAACCCCGGCCCGTCATTGATGATATCAGCGAACCCGGCAGCGCCGGCGAGGCTGGAATCGACGAAGCTGGCCATCAGGCGCATCAGCTCTCCCCGGTAGCGCGGCGAGACATTCTCCGGCGAGGTCAGAACGCCGCCGCGTTCCAGATAGGCGTCGATGGACATGCTCTCGCTCATGGGTGCCTCCCGGCCTATTGATCGTAGCTCACGACGACCCTGTCGCTCAGCGGGTAGCACTGACAGGTCAGAACGTAGCCGCGCGCGACTTCGTAATCCTCCAGCGCATGATTGGTTTCCATCTCGACATCGCCTTCGAGCACCATCGCGCGGCAGGTCGAGCAGACGCCCGCGGTACAGGCGAAAGGCGCATCCAGCTCGTTGTCGAGCGCAGCCTGGAGCAGGGTCTTGCCCTCCTTGGGCATCTGGAAGACGCGGGTGTCGCCGTCGAGCGTGACGGTGGCGGTGCATTCCGCCCCCTTCGACGCGGCGGTGCCGGCCTGCCGGCGCCGCTTGGCGCGACCAGGCTGCGAGGAGGCGAAAAGCTCGAACTTGATACGCTCGGGGCTCAGCCCGTGTTCCTTGAGCGCGGCTGACACGTCCAGCATCATCGGCTCCGGCCCGCAGATGAACGCCACATCGACGCTGTCGATCGGTATCCAGCTGCGAAACAGCTGCGCGCATTTTTCCTTGTCGATCCGCCCCGAGAACAGATCCGCCTCGTCCTGCGTGCCAGACAGCACATGGAGCACCGAGAACCGCCTGAGATGCGTGTTCTTGACGTCCTCCAGCTCCTCGCGGAACATGATGGTATTGGCCGACCGGTTGCCGTAGATCAGCGTGACCCGCGACTGCGGCTCGCGTGCCAGCGTGGTGCGGATCAGGCTGAGAACTGGCGTGATGCCGCTGCCCGCGGCGAAGAACAGGTGATGGCGCGCCGCGCCGGGGTCCAGCGGGACGTGAAAGCTGCCCATCGGCGGCATCGCCTCGAGCGTCTCGCCGGGGGTCAGGTCCTCGTTGGCCCAGCCGGAAAAGGCGCCATCCTCCACGCGCTTGATCCCCACACGCAGCGCGCCGTCATCGCGGCCGGCGCAAATGGAGTAAGAGCGCCGCAGCTCCTCGCCGTCGAAGGATCTGCGAAAGGTCAGATACTGCCCCTGCGTGAAGTCGAAATGCGCCCGATCCTCATCGCGCGGGCGCAGCGTCACAACGACGGCATCGCGCGTCTCGCGCCGCACATCCTCGACGGTCAGGGGATAGAATTGCGCCATTGCCGGCCTCGCTCGCAGAATTCAGATGCACTTGAAGTAGTCGAAGGGTTCGAGGCAGTCCTTGCAGCGATAGCTTGCCTTGCAGGGTGTCGATCCGAACTGGCTGACGCATTCGGTGTTGACCGATCCGCAATGCGGGCAGGCCACCTCGAGCTTCGAGCGTCCGGTGAGCCGGTCCACACGGGCGGCCACGACACCGTCGGCCGCCGTGCCGTCCACGGGCGGGGCAATGCCGTAGTTGCGCAGCTTCTCGCGCCCCTCGGCGCTGATCCAGTCGGTCGTCCAGGCGGGTGAAAGCTGACGCCTGAGTTCGAGTTTCTCGATTCCCCTGGCGCGCAGCTGCGTCTCGATCTCGATGTTGATGATGCTGGTGGCGGGGCAGCCGGAATAGGTGGGCGTGACCGTCACGCGCAGCGTGTCCCCGTCCCAGGCCACGTCACGGATGATTCCCAGATCGACGAGCGAGATTGCGGGAATCTCGGGGTCGGGGATCTCGGCGAGCCAGCGCCATACATCGTCGGTGGAGGGGCGGGTTGTCATGGTCATGTCGTCACCATGTCGCGCCGGGATAGGCACGCTGCAGCCACTGCATCTCGGCCAGAAGATGGCCCAGATGCTCGGTGTGATGCGTGCCCTGCTTGCCGCCCTTATGGGCGAAATCGCCTTCGGGGCGCTTCAGCGTCGCCTCGGCCAGCGTGGCGTTGACATGGGCGTTCCAGTCATCGCGCAGGCTGTCCGGTGAGGGGATGATCCCCGCCTCCGCGAGCGTCGCCTCATGGGCGTCCGCGATGAACATCTCACCGGTATAGGGCCAGAGCGTGTCAAGCGCGTCCTGCATGCGCGCATGGCTTTCGCTGGTGCCGTCGCCAAGGCGCACCACCAGATCCGACGAGCGCTCCAGATGATAGGACACTTCCTTGAGCGCCTTCTCGGCGATCTCGGCAATGCGCGGCTCGCTCGATTGCACAAGCCCGCGCAGCATCGGGTAGTGCCACGCATCGAACAGGTACTGCCGCATCAGCGTATGCCCGAAATCGCCGTTCGGCCGTTCGACGAGCAACAGGTTGCGCAGGTCCATCACGTCGCGCAGGAAGGCCAGATCGTCGGCCGAACGTCCCGCCCCCTCGACCTCGCCGGCAAGGCCCAGCCAGAACTGCGTCTGACCGATGAGATCCAGCGCGATATTGGCCAGCGCGATATCCTCCTCGAGGACCGGGGCGTGGCCGCACCATTCGGATACCCGGTGGCCCAGGATCAGTGTGTTGTCACCCAGCCGCAGCAGAACCTCGAAAAGCGCGTCGCGCGTTTCGGGGGTGCCGATCCGGGGCGCGTCGCTGGCCTCGCCGGTCTGTCCGGCGGCAAGGCCCGCGGCATTCGGCGTCATCATGTCGGGCAGGGACGGCATTACATGTGCCCCACTTCATCGGGAATGTCGTAGAAGGTCGGGTGGCGGTAGACCTTGGCGTTCGACGGCTCGAAAAGCGGGCCCTTGTCGGATGGCGCGCTGGCGGTGATATCGTCCGCCTTGACCACCCAGATGCTCACCCCCTCGTTGCGGCGGGTATAGACGTCGCGGGCGTTGTTGACGGCCATCTCCGCATCCGGGGCATGCAGGCTGCCCACATGACGGTGGTTGAGACCGTGCTGACCGCGGATGAAGACTTCCCAAAGGGGCCATTCATTTGACATGAGATCCTCCCTCACTCGGCCGCGACGGCGGCGCGGCGCGCCGCTGCCTTTTCGGCATGTGCCTGAAGCCCGTCACGAAACCAGGCGCCGTTCTCCCATGCGGCAACACGGGCGCCGAGGCGTTCCTTGTTGCACGGGCCGTTGCCCTTGAGCACCTCGAAGAACTCGTTCCAGTCGGGCTGCGTGAAATCGTAATGCCCGGTCTCCGCGTTCCACGTCAGGTCGGGGTCGGGGATGGTCAGCCCCAGATACTCGGCCTGCGGAACGGTCTGATCGACGAACTTCTGGCGCAGCTCGTCATTGGTGTTGATCTTGATCTTCCACGCCATCGACTGTGCGGAATGCACCGAATCCTTGTCGGAGGGGCCGAACATCATCAGCGACGGATACCAGAAACGGTTGAGCGCATCCTGCGCCATGCGCTTCTGTTCCGGTGTGCCCTGCGCCATCTTCATCATGATGTCGTAGCCCTGCCGCTGGTGGAAGCTCTCTTCCTTGCAGATCCGGATCATGGCGCGGGAATAGGGGCCGTAGCTGGTGCGCTGCAGCGGCACCTGATTCATGATCGCCGCGCCGTCCACCAGCCAGCCGACTGCACCGATATCCGCCCAGGTCAGTGTGGGATAGTTGAAGATGGACGAATATTTCGCCTTACCGCTGTGAAGCTGTTCGTACATCTCGTCGCGCGAGATGCCGAGGGTTTCTGCGGCGCAGTAGAGATACAGCCCGTGCCCCGCCTCGTCCTGAACCTTGGCCAGCAGGATCGCCTTGCGCTCGAGCGTGGGTGCGCGGGTGATCCAGTTGCCCTCCGGAAGCTGCCCCACGATCTCCGAGTGTGCGTGCTGGCTGATCTGCCGGATCAGGGTCTTGCGGTACCCTTCCGGCATCCAGTCCTTCGGTTCGATCTTCTGATCGGCATCGATCCGGTCCTGGAACGCGCGCTCCTGCGGGTCCATGTCGTCGCGGCTCTTGATGCCCTCGCCGGTCGATTTCACCATCTGTGCATACATTTCAACCTCCCGGTCCTCAGACCCGTTCCAGAATCATCGCGATGCCCTGTCCGACACCGATGCACATCATGCACAGGGCATAACGCCCTCCGGTGCGGTGCAGCTGCCAGGTCGCGGTCGTTACCAGCCGCGCGCCCGACATGCCCAGCGGATGCCCCATCGCGATGGCACCCCCATTGGGATTCACATGGGGCGCATCGTCGGCAAGTCCAAGATCGCGCGTCACCGCGAGCGCCTGGGCCGCGAAGGCCTCGTTCAACTCTATCACATCCATCGCGTCGAGCGTGAGCCCGGCGCGCGCCAGAACCTTCCGCGCCGCCGGCGCGGGGCCCACGCCCATGATCCGCGGCTCCACCCCGGCTGCGGCCATTCCCACCACCCGTGCGCGCGGTGTGAGGCCGTGGCGTTGCGCGGCGGCGTCGCTCGCGACCAGCAGGCCCGCCGCGCCGTCATTCACCCCCGAGGCGTTGCCCGCCGTCACGCTGAGATCGGGCCCATTGACGCCCTTGAGCTTGGCAAGCTGCTCCACGCCGGTTCCGGGGCGTGGATGTTCATCGCGATCGACGACGATCGGGTCACCCTTGCGCTGGGGCACGGTCACCGGGGCGAGTTCCTCGGCGAAGCGCCCGTCTTCCTGCGCGGCGGCCCAGCGTTCCTGACTACGTGCCGCAAAAGCGTCCTGATCCGCGCGCGAGACGCCGAAATCGGCCGCGACGTTGTCGGCCGTCTGCGGCATCGAGTCGATTCCGTACTGCGCCTTCATCTTCGGGTTGACGAAGCGCCAGCCGATGGTCGTGTCGTGAATCTGCGCCGCGCGGGAAAAGGCGGTTTCGGCCTTCGGCATGACGAAAGGGGCGCGGCTCATGCTCTCGACGCCGCCGGCGATCGCGAAATCCATGTCTCCGGCGCGGATACCCCGCGCGACGATCCCGACCGCATCCATGCCCGAACCGCAGAGCCGGTTCACCGTGCTGCCGGGAACACCGACAGGCAGGCCGGCCAGCAGGCTGGCCATTCGCGCGACATTGCGGTTGTCCTCGCCGGCCTGGTTCGCACAGCCCAGGATCACGTCGTCGACCTGGTCCCAGTCCACGCTGCCATTGCGCTCCATCAGGCGCTGCAGCGGAATCGCGGCCAGATCGTCGGCCCGCACGCTCGAAAGCGCGCCGCCATAGCGTCCGATCGGTGTGCGAACGGCGTCGCAGATAAAGGCGTCGGCCATTCGGAATTCCTCCTCCTCGCGGTTGGCATGCTGTCGCGCGACACATTAACCGACCGTTCAGTCAGCGTATACCACTTCAAATGTCACATCTCAACAGAAAATGCGCCGCCTTGCGTGATGTTTGATGTCCGATCACTGAAGTCAGAGGTACGCCGCCAAGGCATCCCGGCGCGCGGCCAGCATGCCGTGATCCGGCTGCAAGGAACCCTGCGCATCCTGGAAGCGGTCGGCGAAAGCGTCGGCCGACGGCGACAGTGCAAGGTAGAGCCGCGCATAGAGTCGGCGCGCCGCATGCCCGGGCCAGCCTGTCGGCAGTGCGGCCGCCGGCAGGCGCGGCTCGGCCAGCGCGACCTTGCGAAAGCTGTGAACAAGGACAAGCCGGGCCAGAAGTGCCTCCGAATCGTCGGCATCGGCGCCGGCATCGACTGCCGCCGCCAGCGTGACGGCATCCTGTACGAAGCGTTCATACGCTGCCGCGTGGGAGGCCAGCGGCCAGCACGCGGCGGCCATGTCGCGAAGACGTGCCGAGTCGCGCCTCGGCGCGATGGTCGCGTCGAGGCGCAGGGGCTCGGCCCCGATCCGCTGTCGGTCGAGCGCGTCGGCAGCCCCGTCGGGCAGGATGACGCAGCGCGGGCCGATATGTCCGATGGTCGCGCGGTCCAGCGGCGCGAGCGCCTCCGGATCGACCCCCTCGGGCAGCCAGAGGATGTGCCAGCGGGCGCCGTCGCGCTGGTCAGGCGGCGCGAACAGCACATCCGCCGCCCGCGCGAATTCGTGCCGCGCTGTCGCTGTCAGCCGATAGTAGCTGCGGCGCCCGATACGGTCGCCCTGCAGCCGGCCGGCGGTGACAAGGCGCGAGACGGCCGTGCGCACACGGCTTTCATTGATGTCGATCGCGGCGCAGCAGTCGATCAGATCGCCGATCCAGACCGCGCCGCCGCGCGGCACGATGGCGTCGCCGTAAAGCGTGACGATGAAGGCGGCGGCGCGTGGCGGGTCGGCCTGCAATAGGCGGGCGATGCCGTCACGCAGGGCCGGGGCGCGTCCGGCCCGCGAGCCGGAGCGCGCGGCGCCGCCCTTCACAGCCCGAACCCCTGCGCTTCGCAGCGCAGCGCATCCATGATGCGCACCAGCTCGGCGCTGATCCCGGGTTCGGACAGCGCATGCCCAGCAACCGGCACCATGTTCAGACGCCCGCGTGGCCAGTTCCGCGCCAGCGTCCACGCCGAGGCGGGCGGGCAGATCATGTCGTAGCGCCCTTGCACGATTTCACCGGGCACGTCCCGGATCACCGACATGTTGTCGAGGATCTGGTTGTCGGAGTCCAGAAAGCCCCCGTGATGGAAAAAGTGATTCTCCAGCCGTGCGAAGGCGCGGGCATACTGGCCGGGGGTGTCGGTGCTGCCGCGACTTTCGATGGCCGCAAGCGCGTTCTCCCAGGATGTCCAGATGCGGGCCAGACGCGTCTCGGTCTGCAGATCGCCAGAGAACAGGCGTCGGTGATAGGCGCCGATGAGGTCGTCGCGCTCGGCTTCGGGGATCGGCTCCACGAAGCGCGCCCACAATTCGGGCCAGAAGCGTCCGGCACCGCCGCCATAGAACCAGTCCAGCTCGGCCTGTGTCATCAGGAACACGCCGCGCAGCACCAGATAGGCGGCGCGCTCCGGATGTGTCTGCGCATAGATCAGCGCCAGCGTTGCGCCCCAGCTGCCACCGAAGACCACCCAGCGATCGATGCCCAGCTCGGTGCGAATGGCTTCGATATCGGCGACGAGGTGCCATGTCGTGTTCGCCGTCACCGCGGCATGCGGGGTCGAGCGCCCGCAGCCGCGCTGGTCGAACAGGATGATGCGATAGTCGCGCGGACTGAAGTAGCGCCGCATCGCCGGGCTGCAGCCGCCGCCGGGCCCGCCATGCAGCACCACGACCGGAATGCCGCGCGGATTCCCGCATTGTTCGACATGGATCCGGTGTCCGTCGCCGACGTCGAGCCGTCGCTCATCGAACGGCTCGATCGGCGGATAAAGAAACGACGCTGCGCTTTTTGGGCCTGCGGTCCTGTCCATGATCGCTCTATATAACGTGTGGAACGCCCCCGCCACGGGGCGTGATGCAAAAACCTGAGGAGACGGCATGCAAAGCGAAACGACGGCCGACCCCACCGAAATCGCCAAGTTCGAGGCCATGGCCGCCGAATGGTGGGACCCGAACGGCAAGTTCAAGCCGCTGCACATGCTCAACCCGTGCCGGCTGAGCTATATCACCGACCAGATCGCAGCCGAGTTCGGTCGTGATCTGCGCACCCCGATGCCCTTTGCCGGCCTGCGCATTCTGGACATCGGTTGCGGCGGCGGGCTGCTGTCGGAACCGATGGCGCGTCTCGGCGCCGATGTGGTCGGGGCGGATGCGGCGGCGCGCAACATCCCGGTGGCGCAGATCCACGCCGAGCAGCAAGGGCTCGCGATCGACTACCGCCATGCCACGGCCGAGGAGCTCGCCGCCGCCGGCGAGCAGTTCGATGCCGTGCTCAACATGGAGGTCGTGGAGCATGTGCCGGACCCGAGCGCCTATCTGGCGCGGTGCCGCGATCTGCTGGTGCCGGGGGGGATAATGATCTGCTCGACGCTCAATCGCAACGCCAAGAGCTATGCCATGGCCATCATCGGGGCCGAGCATGTCATGCGCTGGCTGCCGAAGGGCACGCATGAGTGGCGCAAGTTCATCACCCCGGACGAGCTTTACGCGCAGCTGCGCGACGCGGGGCTGGAGCCGGTGGATCGCAAGGGCTTCGTGTTCAACCCGCTGAGCTGGAGCTGGTCGCTGTCGTCGCGCGATCTGTCGGTCAATTATGTCACCGCCAGCATCCGTCGCGACGCCCCCGATTCCGCGGCCTGATGCGGGCGCCCGAAAGCGGCGGGTCCGCGCTCAGTTCGCGGCGGCGGCCAACACGGCGCGCGCCATGGCATGAATGGCGGGATTGGCCGCGGCGATGATGCAGCCGCCCTGCGGCGCCGGATTCCCGTCCCAGTCCGTCACAAGGCCGCCGGCGGCCTCGATCAGGGCGATGGGGGCCTGCACGTCATGCGCCTGCAGCCCCGATTCGACCACGAGGTCGATCTGCCCCGCCGCGATGAGTGCGTAGGCGTAGCAATCGAGGCCATAGCGGGTCAGCCGGACCCGCGCACTGAGCGCGCGCAGCGCCGCCGTTTCCGCCGCGGTTTCGAGTTCGGGGTAGGTGGTGAACAGTGTCGCCTGCTCCAGATCCCGCTGCGGACGCGTGCGCAGGCAGCGGCGTCCCATGGGCCCGTCCACCCAGGCGGCGCCGAAGCCGCCGGTGAAACGTTCCTGAATATAGGGCTGGTCGATGATGCCAAGGACGGGCCCGCGCGAGTCGCGCAGTGCGATCAGAACCCCCCAGACCGGCGCGCCGCTCATGAAGCTGCGCGTGCCGTCGATCGGATCGATAACCCAGGTGAGCCCGCTGGTGCCTGCGCGTGGCGGCAGTTCTTCGCCCTGCACGGCGTCATCAGGACGACGCCGGCGCAGAACCTCGCGGATGGCGATTTCGGCGGCGCGGTCCGCCTCGGTGACCGGGTCGAAGCCGGTCCGGCCCTTGTCATCTGTAACAAGGTCGTCGCTTCGGAAATAGCTGAGCGTGGCCACGCGCGCCGCATCCGCCACTTCATGCGCTGTCGCGATCAACGCATCGCGCTCCGAACTCTCGATACTGACCAAATCGCTCTTCCAGCCGCGCTGATGGACACCACGCAGGGCGCTACTGCCGCACCCGCGTGGCGTCAAGTCGTTCGCGCTTCAGGCTGCCGCTTCACCGCCCAGCGCGCGCGCCAGATCGAACAGTCGCCGGCGCTGGTGGTCGGGGATGTCATGGAAGGCGCGCAGCAGGTCCATGGCCTCCTTGTCGGAGAGGATGTCCTGGATGTTGGCGCCGCCATCCGCGGCCTCGAGCCCTTCGAAGAAGAAGGAGACGGGAACGTCCAATGTCCGCGCGATGTCCCAAAGGCGGGAGGCGCTGACGCGGTTGGCGCCTGTCTCGTATTTCTGAACCTGCTGAAACTTGATGCCGACCGCCTGGGCAAGCTGCTGCTGGGTCATGCCGATAGCCCAGCGACGGTGCCGGATGCGCTTGCCGACATGAATATCGACGGCGTGTGCCATAATAAGTGCTCCTTTGATGTTCAGGTCTAACCCCTCTGATAAAGCAACTTCCGTGCCAAAACGGAAGCTGCGGGCAAGAAATTTTACATCGTCAGGCTGGAATGTGTCTCAAAGGTGATTCGCAGCGCTCGGGACAACTTTACGGCGACAATGCCGCTCCGGGTGACGGGTGCGTGGCGCCTTGGCAGAAGGACGGCGCGGCTGGGCAGGGGGGGGCGCAGGGTGCGTGTTTGCAAAATGCAGCGCATTCTGCAAACAACCGTAGGGCGATCTCGCGAAATGCGCAGACGCTTCCGCACGCTGGCGCGACACAGTCGCACGCACTAGAAGGTACGCCCGAACACCAGTGCGGAGGAAAGGCCATGCGCGCATTGCAGATCGACGAGTACGGCGCCGCGCCGCGGATCACCGAGCGCCCGGCGCCCGAGCCGAAGACGGGCGAGCTGCGCGTGCGCATTGCCGCCTGCGGCCTGAATTTCGCCGACCTGCTTTTGATGAAAGGCGAATACCAGGAACGCCCGTCGTTGCCCCTGACGCCGGGAATGGAGCTGTCCGGTACCGTCGATGCGCTGGGCCCGGATACCGGGGGGCCGCCGCCCGGCACGCGGGTCGCGGTCTTTTCCGGACATGGCGGGCTGGCCGAACTGGGCTGCTTTCCGGCAGATCGCTGCGTCCCGATTCCCGATGCCATGAGCTTTCGCGATGCGGCCGCGTTCCTCGTGGCGTATGGCACCAGCCATGTTGCCCTGGCGCACAAGGCAGGGTTGCAGCGGGGGGAGTCGCTGCTTGTCCTGGGGGCCGCCGGCGGTGTCGGGCTGACGGCGGTCGAGATAGGCAAGCGCATGGGCGCGCGCGTGGTCGCCTGCGCGCGCGGGGCGGACAAGCTGGACGTCGCGCGGCGTGCCGGCGCGGATGTGCTCATCGACAGCGCGACTGCCGATTTGCGCGCCGAGCTCAAGGCGCTGGGCGGCGTGGACGTGGTCTATGATCCCGTCGGCGGCGCGCAGTTCGAGTCGGCGTTGCGCTGCGTGAAGCCCGAGGGCCGCATTCTGGTGATCGGATTCGCCAGCGGCGATGTGCCGCAAATCCCGGCCAATCTGCTGCTGGTCAAGAATATCTCGGTGATCGGCCATTACTGGGGCGGGTATCTGGCCTTCCGCCCCGAGGTCATCACCCAAAGCCTGGGCGAGCTGATGCGCTGGTATGCACGGGGCGACCTTTCGCCGCATGTCAGCCATGTCCTGCCGCTGGAGCGTGCCGACGAGGCGCTGGAGCTGTTGCGCGGGCGCCGAACGACGGGCAAGGTCGTGGTCTGCGTCGACGAGGATGCCCAATGACGCCGACACCTGCGTCAAAGCCGTGTGACCAGTGTCGAATGACTTGAAAATGTCGTGCGATGCGCCGATATTGCGATCAACCGCAGCGTCGTGACATGCTGCGCAATAACGTGAATTGGAGGTCGTGAATGGCTCAATACCAGACGGTTCGGACCGGTGCGGCAGGCACCCGGACCGCGCAGATCGATGAGGGTCTGCGCGCCCACATGAACAAGGTCTACGGGCTGATGTCCGTGGGGATGCTTCTGACGGCCGGGGTCGCTTGGGCCGTCGGTACGACGCCGGCGCTGCTGGCGATTTTCCGCAACCCGGAAACGCTGCAGCCCAATCTGCTGGGCTGGATCGTCATGTTCGCGCCGCTCCTGATGGTGTTCGGTCTTGCGGGCATGATCAACCGCATGTCGGCTGCCGCGGCGCAGTTCATGTTCTACACCTTCTCGGCGGTGATGGGGCTGTCGATCAGCTGGATCTTCGTGGCCTTCACCGGCCTGTCGATCGCGCAGGTGTTCCTGACGACGGCTGTCGCCTTCGCGGGCCTGTCCCTGTGGGGTTACACGACCAAGAAGGATCTCTCCGGCTGGGGCACCTTCCTGATGATGGGCGTGATCGGCCTGATCGTGGCGATGATCGTGAACCTGTTCCTCGCCTCGGCGGCGATCATGTTCGTGGTGTCGGCGCTGGGCGTGCTGATCTTCGCGGGGCTGACCGCCTACGACACGCAGTCGATCAAGAACGAATACATCCAGCACGCCGCGCAGAACGATCAGGAGTGGCTGGACAAGTCGGCGACGATGGGCGCGCTGCGTCTCTATCTCGACTTCATCAACATGTTCATGTTCCTGCTGCAGTTCCTCGGCGCGCGCGAGTGATCCGCGCCGCGGCGCCGATCAACCGGCCGCCATGAGAACAGAGTGAGAGGCCCCGCCCCGGCGGGGCCTTTTCACATGCCGTCATGCATGGCAGGACTCGGGGTCCGCCGTTCACGCGGCGTCGGTTTGCGGCCGGGCGCAGCGGCCGGTGACGCGAACGTCCCGGATCGCGCGATCGTCGCCCATCATGATGGTTGCGAAAAGGCTCTCCCAGATATCCTCGGCGCGGGCGGCGCGTTGCGCGATGGCGGCCGTTGATGCGAGATCGAGCACGATGATATCCGCCTCCATCCCCGCGCGCAGCGTGCCGATACGGTCCTGCAGATGCAGCGCGTTTGCAGACCCGGCCGTGGCCAGCCAGTAAAGCTGCGCGGGATGCAGCGCCTGCCCGCGCAGCTGCCCGATTTCATAGGCCGCCGCCATCGTGCGCAGCATCGAAAACGATGATCCGCCGCCGGTATCGGTGGCCAGCCCCACGCGATGCCCTTCCGCCTTCAGCCCGGCCATGTCGAACAGCCCGGAGCCGATGAAGGTGTTGGATGTCGGGCAATGCACCAGCGCCGCGCCGGTTTCGCGCAGCCGCGCGCGTTCGCGCCCGGTCAGGTGGATGGCATGGCCGTAGAGGCCGCGCGCGCCCAGCAGACCGAAGCGTTCGTAGATGTCCAGGTAATCCCGCGCCTCGGGAAAGAGCTGGCGCACCCAGTCCACTTCATCGGTCTGCTCGCTCAGATGGGTCTGCATCAGGCAGTCGGGATACGCAGCCCAGAGCGCGCCCAGCGCCTCGAGTTGGTCAGGCGACGAGGTCGGGGCAAAGCGCGGCGTGATGACATAGCCCAGCCGGTCGTGGCCATGCCAGCGGCGCAGCAGCGCCTGCGATTCGTCATATGCCGTCTGCGCGGTGTCGCGCAGGGCGTCGGGCGCGTTGCGGTCCATGCAGGTGCGCCCGGCCAGCGCGCGTATCCCGCGCGCCCCGGCGGCTGTGAAGAACGCGTCCACGCTGGCGCCGTGGCTGGTGGCGAAGCTGCACATCGTGGTCGTCCCATGCGCCAGCGCCAGATCGAGATAGCGGTCTGCGATCCGCGCGGCATGGTCCGGATCGGCAAAGCGCGCCTCCTCGGGGAAGGTATAGCTTTGCAGCCAGTCGATCAGCCGCTTGCCCCAGCTGGCGATGATGGCGGTCTGCGGATAATGGACATGGGCATCCACGAACCCGGCCGTGATCAGCGCATCGCCGTAATCGGTGATGGTGGCCTCGGGGTACTGGCGGCGCAGCCGCGCCGCAGGACCGACATCGCCGATATGGCCATCTTCGATCAGCACGGCCCCGGCGCTGTCGTGCTGCGCCGCCGCCACGCCCATCTCGAAGGGGTCGCCCGTGAATGTCAGGGTCTGCCCCAGCAGTAGTTCCGCCATCGCGCGCTCCGTGCAATCCGCCGCCGATGACGATAGGCATGCGGCGATGTGATGAAAACCGCAATCCCGCCGCGTCGTGTCGCAGATGCGCGGTTGCGGGGGCGGCGCTTCGCGATGCTGGGCCGGACGACAGGAGGGGGTATGAATGGTTTGTGAGCGACCAAACGCCCTGAATTTTGTAGGAGATTTGGGGAGGCGGATAGGTTTCAGGCTGGATGATGTCTTGGGGCACTGCGACCCCGTGCAGGAGTTTAGCCTTCGCCTGTTTCCGAACAGCCCCCGTAAGGCCCGGGCGTGCCCGGTGATCTTGGATAGGAGCTTGGTTTGGCCGTTCACGCCCCTTTCGGGGCTCCGCCTCCTTAACAGGGGAGTATAGCCATGGCCTTTATCGGTGTTGATCTTCATTCCAATTCCTTCACCATCTGCCGGCTGGATCCGGACGGTGCGGAACGTTTCGAGACGTTCCGGCTGTCGGCGGCGGATATCGAGCGGTTCTCTCTTGGCCTTGATGCCGACGACGAAATCGCGGTGGAAGCGACCTCCAACGCCGCCTGGTTCTGCGGCGAGATCCGCCCCTGCGTGGGACGCATCGTGGTGGTGAACCCGCGCAAGTTCGAGGTGATCCGCAGATCGGCCAGCAAGACCGACCGCAACGATGCCCGCGCGCTGGCCTTCTTCCTGTCGAAGGACATGCTGCCGCAGACGCGGCTGAGATCGACCGCCGAGGCCGAGCTCGGGTCGCTGGTCCACAGCCGCGATGTGCTGGTCAAGCAGCGGACCATGCTGCTCAACAAGATCCACGCGCTCTTCGCGCGTCATGGCTGGAAGCTGAAGAAGGAAGCCCTGACCAGCCGCAAGAGGCTGCGTGGACTCGATATTGACCGGTTCACGCCGATGGAGCGGGTCGAGCTCGGGGCGCTGCGCGACCAGGCGCTGAGCCTGTCGGAGACGATCGCCCGGCTCGACCGCGCCATCGAGGCGGCCGGGGCCGAGCTGGATGGCTTCGAGGGGCTGACCAGCATCAAGGGCATCGGGCCGCGGTCGGCGGCGATCCTGCTGGCGGGGATCGGCAATGTGGACGACTTCGAAAGCGCCGACAAGCTGGCAGCCTATTTCGGCATCGTCCCGCGGGTCAACCAGTCCAACGAGACCGATACCCGGGGCCGCATCACCAAACGCGGCGACAAGCTGATCCGCACGACGCTGGTGCAGTGCACCTTGGTCGCCCGGAATTATTCCGGCTATCTCAACGCCTTCTACCAGCGCATCAAGGAACGCCGCGGTGCCGGCAAGGCCATCATCGCCACCGCGCGCAAGCTGTTGTCGATCATCTACGACACACTCCGAAACGGCTGGGTCTTCGAAGACTTCACCCAGTTCAAAATCAAAGAAAAACAATGTCCTGCTGGACAACCATCATAGGAGGCATCATGCAGGACGACGACGACCTCGGCGCGCGCAAGAGTCGCGCCCGCAAGGCCGCACTCGCGGCGCGCACTGCGGCGCATGCCGCAGGGCAGGGCGATGCCTGCGCGCATCTGCGCAGCGCCATCGGGGCCGATACCCACGCCGTGCTGGCGGGTTACATGCCCATGCGTGACGAGATCGACCCGCTGCCGGTGATGGCCGCGTATCCGGGGCCGGTCTGTGTGCCCGTGATCGCGGGCAAGGGGCGGCCGCTGCGGTTTCGCCGCTGGACCCCCGATGTCGCGATGGTTGACGGCCCCTTCGGTGCCCGCGTGCCCGAGTCGGGCGACTGGCTCGTGCCCGAGATACTGATCGTGCCTCTGGTCGCCTTCGATGCGCAGGGAGGGCGGCTGGGCTATGGCGGCGGGTTCTACGACCGTACGCTGGAGGCGCTGCGCGCCGCAAATCCCGTGCGTGCGATTGGCTTTGCTTTCAGCGCGCAGCAGGTGCCGCGGCTTCCCGCCGAACCGACCGATCAGCGCCTCGACATGATCGTGACCGAACGGGGCATCCACAGGCCCGCATAGGTCTGTGGCCCGGCTCGCAGGCAGGGCGGGCTTGCCTTGCCATGTCGGCATGCCTAAGGGGGATGCATGCGGATACTCTTTCTTGGAGATGTGGTTGGGCGCGCCGGACGGGCCGCGATCACCGCACAGCTGCCGGCCTTGCGGGCCGAGTGGAACCTCGATTTCGTGGTGGTCAATGGCGAGAACGCCACCGCCGGCGCCGGCTTGTCGCCCGAACATGCGCAGGCTCTGCTCGATGCCGGCGCCGACTGCGTCACGCTCGGCGATCACGCTTTCGATGCCAAGGCCATGCTTGGCGGCATCGAGTCCGAGCCCCGCATCATTCGCCCGATCAATTTTGCCAAGGCCCCGCCGGGGCGGGGATTCCGGCTGTTCACGGCGACCGGGGGGCGGCGCGTGCTGGTCGCGCAGGTGCTGGGGCAGGTCTTCATGAAGCGGCCCTTCGACGACCCGTTTTCTGCCATCGAACCCGTATTGAAGGCGCATCCGCTGGGCGGGCAGGCTGACGCCGTGATCGTGGAAATGCATTGCGAGGCGACCTCGGAGAAGATGGCCATGGGCCATTGGTGCGACGGACGCGCCAGTATCGTTGTGGGCACGCACACCCATATCCCCACCGCCGATGCGCGCATCCTGCCCGGCGGTACGGCGTTTCAGGCCGATGCGGGCATGTGCGGCGACTATGATTCGGTAATCGGCATGGAAAAGGACGAACCGATGCGTCGCTTCGTCACCGGCATGGGCAAGGGCCGCTTCGAGCCGGCGATGGGTCCCGTGACCCTGTCGGGGCTGTATGTGGAAACCGACGACCGAACCGGGCGCGCCACGCGCGTCGAGATGGTACGGCGCGGCGGGTTGCTGGCGCCGGACGGGCCCGCGGCGTGATGGGCCGGCTCGCGCCGTTCCTTGCGCTTGTCGCCATCGGCACGGCCTGGGGCACCACCACACCGCTGATGAAGGTGGCGGTCGCCACCGGGCATCAGCCCTTCGGGATCATGCTGTGGCAGATGCTGGTCTCGGCCGCGCTGCTGGCGTTGATCCTGCGGCTGCGCGGCCGCCTGCCTCTGCCGCTCGGGCCGGCCGATCTGCGGCTCTACGCGATGGTGGCGGCCTTCGGCATGGTGCTGCCGCATTTCTTTTCCTACACCGCGATCGCGCGCCTGCCGGCGGGCGTGATGTCGATCGTCATCTCGATGGTGCCGCTCTTCGCGCTGCCGATCGCGCTGGCGCTGGGGCTTGAACGGTTCCGCCCCGTGCGACTGGCGGGGCTGGTGATGGGGGCGGTGGCGATCGTGCTGCTGATGGCCCCGCAAGCCAGCCTTCCTGCCGGCGCAGCGGCCGCCTTCGTTGCCGTGGCTGCGCTGACGCCGCTGTGCTACGCGATCGAGGGGGCGTATGTCTCGGGCTGGGGCAGCCGGGTCGCCGGGCCGATGCAGACACTTCTGGGCGGCACGCTCATGGCGCTGTTCGTGGTCGTGCCCGCAACGGTGCTGACCGGCCAGTCGATCGACCCGTTCGCGCCCTGGGGGCTGGCCGAAGCGGCGGTCGTGACCGTCGGTGTCGTCAGCACGCTGGCCTATTCGGGGTTTGTCGCGCTGTTGCGCGCCACGGGCGCGGTGTTCGCGGCGCAGGTGTCCTATCTGGTGACCGGCTCGGGCGTGATATGGGCGATGATGTTTCTGGGCGAACGGTACTCGGGCTGGGTATGGGGCGCGCTCCTGCTCATGTTTGCCGGGCTGTTTCTGGTGCAGCCCCGCCCCGCACCATCGAAAGTCCGGCGCATGGCCGGTGCGCCGCGCGCTTGATCCGTTGTCAGGATCTGCCAAAAGTAGGACTCATGCGCCCGGGGATGCCAGCATGGACCGACGATGATTGATCTTGCCTTTTTCCCGCAGTCGGAGGCGGTTGCGGCGCTCCTCATCGTCGCGGTGATGTTTGCCCTGTTCATCCGTGAGGTCTATCCCGTGGAGGTCACCGCGGTGGCGGGGGCGATGGCGATGCTGATCCTCGGTATCCTGCCATATGATACCGCGCTCGATGTGCTGTCCAATCCCGCGCCCTGGACCATCGCGGCGCTGTTCATCATCGTGGGGGCGCTGGTTCGCACCGGCGCGCTTGACTGGATCACGCAGCTTGCGGCGCGCAACATCGGCGCGCGTCCGGTCTCGACGCTGGCACTGCTGACGCTGACGGTGCTGGGAATGTCGGCCTTCGTCAACAACACCCCCATCGTGGTGGTGATGATTCCGGTCTTTGTCCAGCTTGCCAAGCAGCTTGGCGTCGCCCCGTCCAAGTTGCTGATACCACTTAGTTATTTTGCCATCTTCGGCGGCACGATCACGTTGATCGGGACCTCGACGAACCTGCTCGTGGACGGGGTCGCGCAGGCGCAGGGGCTGGCGCCCTTCACCATCTTCGAGATTTCCTCGGTCGGGTTGATCATGGCGGTTATCGGGGTGAGCTATCTCGCGCTGGTCGGCCGGTTCCTGTTGCCCGAGCGTGAGTCGATGAGCGCGCTTCTGGGCGACCGGGCGCGGATGAAGTTCTTCACCGAGGTCGCGATCCCCGAGGGCTCGGAGCTGATCGGCGAGAAGGTGCAGCAGGTCGATCTCTTCAAGCGCGGCGGCGCCCGGCTCATCGACGTGCTGCGCGGCGATGCGTCGCTGCGGCGCGAGCTTGCGGGCGTCGAGCTGCAGGCCGGCGACCGCGTCGTGCTGCGCACCCCGATGTCCGAGCTTCTCGGGCTGCAGAATCGCAATGACGTCAGCCTGGTGGACAAGCTTTCCTCGGTGCAGACGGCCACGGTGGAGGTGCTGATCACGCCGGGCTGCCGGATGGTCGGGGCGACGCTGGGCGAGTTGCGGCTGCGGCGGCGCTATGGCGTCTATGTTCTGGCGGCGCATCGGCGCAACCAGAATATCGGCCGCAAGCTCGACGACCTGGTCGTGCGGGTGGGGGATACACTGCTGCTGGAGGGCGCGCCGGAGGACATCCGGCGCCTCTCGCAGGACATGGACATGGTCGATATCGGTCAGCCGTCGGAAAAGCCGTTCCGACGCGGTCACGCCCCCGTGGTCGTGGGGATGCTCGGCGCGGTCGTTCTGCTGGCGGCGCTGGGGGTCGCGCCGATCGTGCTTCTGGCCTTCATCGGGGTCGCGCTGGTGTTGCTGACGCGCTGCATCGACGCCGACGAGGCGTTTGGTTACGTCGACGGACGGCTTCTGGCGCTGGTCTTCGCGATGCTTGCCGTCGGCGCGGGGCTGGAGCAGTCCGGCGCGGTGACATTGCTGGTCGAGGCTGCGACGCCACTGTTGGCGCAGTTGCCGCCCTGGCTGCTCGTCCTTGCCGTCTATCTGATGACCTGGGTGTTGACCGAGCTGGTCACCAACAACGCCGTCGCCGTCGTCGTCGCACCCATCGTCATCGGTCTGGCGGTCTCGCTCGGCGTCGATCCGCGCCCGCTTGTCGTGACGGTGATGATGGCCGCCTCGGCCAGTTTCTCGACACCCATCGGCTACCAGACCAACACCCTCGTCTACGGCCCCGGCGGTTACCGCTTCACCGACTTCATGCGCATCGGCATCCCGCTCAATCTCGTGATGGCGGCCACGGCGAGCTTTGCCATCCCGCTGCTCTGGCCCCTCTAGAGGCCCCAGACCAGCATGATCATCGGCACCCCCACCAGGATCACGAGCACCTCGAGCGGCAGCCCCATGCGCCAGTAATCGGTGAAACGATACCCCCCCGGCCCCATCACCAGCGTGTTGTTCTGATGCCCGATCGGGGTGAGGAAGGCGCAGGAGGCGGCCACCGCCACCCCCATCAGAAAGGCGTCCGGATTGGCGTCCATGAGTTCGGCGATCCGTATGCCGATGGGGGCGGCGAAGATCGTCGTGGCATTGTTGTTGAGGATGTCCGACAATGTCATCGTCACCACCATGAGCACTCCGAGAACGACCCAGCCCGGATAACCCTGCGCCACCACCAGCAGCCCCGAGGCGATCAGCGAGGTGGACCCGGTCTTGTCAAGCGCGGTCCCCACGGGCAGCAGCCCGCCCAGCATAACGATCACCGGCCAGTTGACATGCGTGTACAGCTCGCGTGCGCTCAGCACGCCGCTGAGGACGTAACCGATCACCACGAACCCCAGCGCGACGGGCATCGACACCAGATCGAGGCTCGCCGCGGCGATGGCGGCGACGAACAGCCCCAGCGCCCAGAAAGCCAGATCGCCGCGGATCACCGACTGGCCACGCCGCGCCAGCGGCAGCGCGCCCAGCCACTCCGTGACCTGCGCCTGCGTCTCCTCGGGCACCAGAAGAAGCAGGATGTCGCCGGCCTCGACCTCGGTGCGGCGCACGCGGTCGCGGATCGTGCGCCCGCGCCGCGAGATGCCCATCAGCACGGACTGGTGGCGCCAGGACAGCCCCACCGACTGCGCTGTCTTGCCCTCGATACGTGCGCCGGGCCGCACCACGGCCTCGATGAGCACCATGCCCTCGCCGCTCGCGACGCCGGCGCGGCGGGACTCGCGCCTGCGCTTCAGCCCGGCCTCGCCCAGGACGGAGGGTCCGCCCTCGCGTTGAAGATCGGCTGCGGTGCCCGCGACGCTCTCATCGGCCGGGAACTCCAGCTTCATCGCGCTGCGAAACTCCTCCAGCCCCTCGGGCGCGGCCTCCACCAGCAGCACGTCATCCTCGGCCAGCACGAGGTTGCGCGCCGCCCCGAAGCGTTTGCGCCCGCCGCGCAGAACGGCGAGGATCGCGACATCGGCGGCCTCGGCCTCCTGTTCGAAGTCGCGCACGCGCTTTCCGATCATCCGCGAGTCCTTTGCGACATAAAGCTCGGCGATGAACTCTGAAAGCGCTGCGCGCCCCTCCTCGACGGGTTCGCCGCGCTCGGGCAGCAGCCGCCAGCCGATCAGCGCGACAAAGGCGATCCCGGCCAGCGCCACGACCCCGCCCACCGGGGCAAAATCGAACATCGAGAAACTCTCTCCGAGTTCGTCGCCGCGGATCGTCGCGACGATGATGTTGGGTGGGGTGCCGATCAGCGTCACCATGCCGCCGAGAATGCAGGCAAACGACAGCGGCATCAGCGTACGCCCGGCCGCGCGTCGCGCCTTGCGCGCCGCCTGCCGGTCCACAGGCATCAGCAGCGCAAGCGCGGCGACATTGTTCATGAAGCCCGACATCACCCCGCCGATGCCGCCCATGACCATGATATGCCGCCCCTCAGGAAGCTTCGCCCGGATCAGCGGCTGCGTCAGGAACTGGATCGCGCCGGACCGCGCCAGCCCGGCCGATACGATCAGAACCATCGCCACGGTCACCGTCGCCGGATGACCGAAGCCGGAGAACGCCTCGCGCGAGGGAACGAGGCCGCTGGCCACCGCGACGAGCAGCCCACCCAGCGCGACAAGGTCGTAGCGCACCCGCCCCCAGGCGAACATCGCCAGAATCACGACCAGAAGTCCGAAAAGCAGAATCTGATCCGGGGTCATCGCCTTCTCCTGACATGATCCCGGAAGTGGTGGTCCGCATCGCGCGAAAACACAACCTTGCGCGTGCTTGCATGGCGATGTCTCGCTGACATATAGGCGGTGCAACGCAACCAACCGGGGGTAGACATGGCCGGCCATTCCAAATGGGCCAATATCCAGCACCGCAAGGGGCGGCAGGATGCCGCGCGCTCCAAGCTGTTTTCCAAGCTCTCGAAGGAAATCACCGTGGCCGCCAAGATGGGCGACCCGGATCCCGAAAAGAACCCCCGGCTGCGCCTCGCCATCAAGGAGGCGAAATCCAACTCGATGCCCAAGGACAATATCGACCGGGCCATCAAGAAGGCGCAGGGCGGGGATGGCGAGGCCTATGAGGAGGTCCGCTACGAAGGCTACGGCCCCGGCGGTGTTGCCGTGCTCGTCGAGGCGATGACGGACAACCGCAACCGCACGGCCTCCTCGGTGCGGTCGACCTTCGGCAAGCATGGCGGAAACCTGGGCGAGACGAATTCCGTGGCCTTCATGTTCGACCGCATGGGGCAGATCGTCTATCCGGCCGGCGCCGGGGATGCCGATACGGTGATGATGGCGGCCATCGAGGCCGGTGCCGAGGATGCCGAAAGCTCGGAGGACGGGCATGTGATCTGGTGTCAGGCCGACGATCTGCATGCCGTGGCCTCCGCGATGGAAACGCAGCTGGGCGAGTCGGAGGCGACGCGCCTTGTCTGGCGTCCGCAGACGACGACCGAGCTGGATCTGGAAGGCGCGCAGAAACTGATGCGATTGCTCGACGCGCTGGAAGATGATGACGATGTGCAGAAGGTGACCTCCAATTTCGAGGTCCCCGACGAGGTCATGGCGCAGCTGTGACGGCGGGCGGGCTGCACCCGCTCGGGCCCGGGATGCTGTCCGCGGCGCTGGCGCTGAATGCCGCGCATGAGGCGCAGACCGGCCCGCTGGACATGGGGGCGCTGCAGGCACTTTGCGCGCAGGCGTTTCACGTGCGCGCCGCGGGTGGTGGAGCGGATGCGATCCTGATCGCGCTCGACCAGAGCGCGTTTTATCACAGCCCGAATTTTCTCTGGTTCCGGGAGCGGTTCGCGCAGTTCGTCTATGTGGACCGCGTGATCGTATCGCCGGCGAAGCGCGGCAGAGGCCTCGCGCGGCGGCTATATGCGGATCTGTTCGATGCGGCCGCGCGCGCCGGTCATGTCCGTGTTTGTTGCGAAGTCAACGTCGATCCGCCGAACCCGGCCTCCGATGCTTTCCACGCCGCCACCGGGTTTTCCGTGATCGGGCAGCGAGAGCTCGCCGATCGGGGCAAGACCGTGCGTTACATGGCGCGCAGGCTGCCCGTCGACTGACACGGCCGCGGGCCGCCGCCGCCGTGGCGCAGCGGGCGCCGCTGTTACTGCGGGGGCGGGGCGCGTCGAATATCGCCGAGGTCGAGCACTGGCGAGGCGTCGATATCACCGGCGTTCAGCAGGTCGGCCACGCGTTCGAGTGCGGCAACGATCATCGCCTGCTCCCAATCCGGCAGTTTCTCGTATTCGCTGACGAACTGGTCCTGCAGGGGGTCGGGCGCGCGGTCGAGCACCTCGCGCCCCAGCGGCGTGATGAAGATGTTCATCTGCCTGCGGTCATGGTCCGACCGCTTGCGTTCGACCATGCCCTTCGCGGCCAGGCGGTCGATCAGTGCGGTGATGGTGGCCTGCGCGACACGCAGCTGGGTCGCGATCTCCTTCGGGGTGCTTTGCCCGTCCGCTTCCAGCAGCTTGAGCACACGCATCTGGACGGGCGTCAGGCCCGATGCCCGTGCGAGGGCCTTGCCGTGCCGTTCCGTGGCGCGAAGGATGCGGCGCAGCGCCACGAGGCTGATATCCGAGCGTTTCAAGTCCCAGCTCCTTCGGTTTTTGATCCCACTTCCCACTGCGCAGGTTGTTTGGCAAGCGCAGAAAGTTCCAGTCTGGAAGGACCCGGAAGCTCGGGTGCGAATCAACTGCGCAGGCGATTAGCCGAATTAACGACTTGACAGCGCTCATAGCGCAGTCAGACAGGGATTTCCAGCAAATTTGCTTCGTGTGTTGAAATATTAGCCTCGTTGCTCTATATCAGCGGTTGAACAAAGGAATGAGGACCGCATGACCCGCCCCATCGACAATGTCGCCAGCATGGTGCGACCGAAGATCAAGCTGCGCAAACCGTCCGTCGAAGATGGCGCGGCGGTCTGGGAGCTGATCGGCGCGTGCAAGCCGCTCGACGAGAATTCGATGTACTGCAACCTGATCCAATGCGAGCATTTCGCGGATACCTGCGTGCTCGCGGAGATGGACGGCGAGGTCGTCGGCTGGGTTTCCGGACACATTCCGCCCGCCGATGACGGAGTGCTGTTCGTCTGGCAGGTGGCCGTGTCCGAAAAGGCGCGCGGCACCGGGCTGGGGCGTCGCATGCTCGAGACGCTGATGCAGCGGCCTGAATGCGACGACGTCACCGAGATGCGCACCACCATCACCTGCGACAACGCAGCATCGTGGGCGCTGTTTCGCAAGTTCGCCCGCCGCAATGGCGCGCCGCTCAGCTCGGCGCCGCATTTCAAGCGGGACGAACACTTCAACGGTGCCCACGACACCGAATATATGGTAACAATACGGATGGCTGAGCAGCTCGCCAAGGCGGCCTGAGCGGGCGCGCCGCGACGTAAGGTTACCGATTCAAGCCACTTCAAGGACCAGGACCATGTCTGCCGAGACACCCATTTTCGAGCGCCGCGAGAGCGTGGTGCGCAGCTATTGCCGCGACTTCGACACCGTTTTCACACGGGCGAGCGGCGCGATCATGACCGACACGCAGGGGCGCGAGTTCATCGACTTTCTCGCGGGCTGCTCGTCGCTCAACTATGGCCACAACGACCCGGACATGAAGGCCGCGCTTGTCGAGCACATCGCCGGCGACGGCATCGCGCACGGGCTCGACATGTACACCGACACCAAGGCCGCCTTTCTGGAAGCCTTCGAGAAACACATTCTCGAACCGCGCGGCATGACCCACAGGGTCATGATGACAGGCCCGACCGGCACCAACGCCGTCGAGGCCGCGATCAAGCTTGCGCGCAAGGTGACGGGCCGACACAACGTCATCGCCTTCACGAACGGCTTCCACGGTATGACGCTGGGCGCGCTTGCGGCGACCGGCAATGCCGGCAAGCGCAAGGGCGCAGGGCAGCCGCTGAGTGGCGTGACCCACATGCCGTATGAGGGCGCGTTCGGGGCGGATGTCGATACGCTCGCCCTGATCGAGGCGATGCTCGACAACCCCTCCTCGGGGATCGACGCGCCAGCCGCCTTCCTGTTCGAGCCCGTACAGGGCGAGGGCGGGCTGACCGCGGCATCCAACGCCTGGATGCAGGGCATCGAAAGGATAGCGCGCAAGCATGGCGCCCTGCTGATCGCAGATGACATCCAGGCTGGTACCGGTCGCACCGGAACTTATTTCAGCTTCGAGCCGGCCGGCATCTCCCCCGACCTCATCCCGCAGGCGAAATCCCTGTCGGGCATGGGGCTGCCCTTTGCCGCGCTTCTGGTCAAGCCGGAATACGACATCTGGAAACCTGCCGAGCACAACGGCACTTTCCGGGGCAACACCCATGCCTTCGTCACTGCGCGCGTCGCGATTGAGAAGTTCTGGTCCGACACGGCCTTCGAAGGTGAGATCGCCGAGAAGGCGGCGGTTCTGAAGGACCGCCTCGCCGCGATCGCGCGGGTGCTCGGACGCGATGCCGGCGCGCTCAAGGGACGTGGCATGATGCAGGGCATTGATGTCGGCAGCGGCGATCTGGCCGGCGAGATCTGCGCCGAATGCTTCCGCAACGGGCTCATCATCGAGACGTCGGGCGCCCATGACGAGGTCGTCAAGGTGCTGGCGCCGCTGAATATCCCGGCAAAGGACTTCGAACGCGGGCTTGACATTCTGGCCGCTGCTGCGGCGAAAGTCGCCGGGAACAAACCAATTGCTGCGGAGTAAGCCAGATGATCGTTCGTGACTTCCACGCCCTCAAGACCACCGACCGCGCCGTGTCGGACGCACGCTGGACCAGCGTGCGGATGCTGCTGGCCGGTGACGGGATGGGGTTTTCCTTCCACATCACCGTCCTCGAGGCCGGTTCGGAACACACCTTCCACTACAAGCATCACTTCGAGAGCGTCTATTGCATCTCGGGCAAGGGGGCGATCACGGACCTCGCCACCGGCGAGACCCATGAAATCCGTCCCGGCGTCATGTACGCCCTCGATCAGCACGACAAGCACACGGTCCGTGCCGATGAGGAGCTTGTGCTTGCCTGCTGCTTCAATCCCCCGGTCACCGGCACCGAAGTCCATCAGGCCGATGGATCCTACGCGCCGGCCGAACAATCGTAAGGAGCGATGTCTCCATGACCCAGCCGAATCAAGGGCTGCACACTGTCGAGAAGATCGGCGGCACCTCCATGAGTCGCCTGCGCGAGCTGCGCGATTCGATCTTCCTCGGCGATCGCAGAGCGGAAGCGCTCTACAACCGCATCTTCGTCGTGTCTGCCTTCGGCGGCATCACCGACCTGCTGCTTGAGCACAAGAAGTCGGGAACCCCCGGCGTGTACGGGCTGTTCTCGAATGCCGACAACGATCAGGCATGGTCCGATGCGCTCAACCGGGTGGAAGAAGAGATGTGCGCGCGCCATGCCGACATCCTGGACGACACCGCCGATCGTACCGCGGCCGACCAGTTCGTGCGCGAGCGCGTGGCCGGCGCCCGGTCCTGCCTGATCGACCTGCAGCGCCTGTGTTCGTACGGCCATTTCCGGCTCGATCAGCACATGATGACGATCCGTGAACTGCTGTCCGGGCTGGGCGAGGCGCATTCTGCCTTTGTGACAGTGCTGCTTTTGCAGCGCGCGGGGGTGAACGCGCGGTTCGTCGATCTGTCCGGCTGGCGCGACGAGGAGAGCCACACCCTCGAACAGCGCATCAAGGCCGGGTTCGAGGGGGTCGATCTGAGCAGCGAGATGCCCATCGTCACGGGGTACGCCCAATGTGACGAGGGGCTGATGCGCAGCTTCGACCGCGGCTATTCCGAGGTGACCTTTTCCAACATTGCCGTGATAACCGGCGCGGCGGAGGCGATCATCCACAAGGAGTTTCACCTGTCCTCCGCCGACCCCAAGATCGTCGGCCTCGAAAACGTCAGGAAGATCGGGCGCACGAATTACGATGTCGCCGACCAGCTTTCGAACATGGGCATGGAGGCGATCCATCCCAAGGCGGCCAAGCTGCTGCGCCAGGCCGGAATTCCGCTGCGGGTGACCAATGCGTTCGAGCCCGAGGATCCCGGCACGCTGATCGATGACGAGAAGGCCGAGAGCCCGCGCGTCGAAATCGTGACCGGCCTCGGTGTTTATGCGCTTGAGCTGTTCGAGCAGGACATGGTCGGCGTGAAGGGCTACGACACCTCTGTGCTCGACGTCCTGACCCGGCACAAGGTGCGTATCGTGGCCAAGACGTCGAACGCCAACACGATCACGCATTACCTCGATGCGCCGCTCAAGTCGGTACGCCGGGTCGAGCGCGATCTGGAGCGCATCTATCCGTCCGCGACGCTGACCGCGCGCAATCTCGCGGTGGTTTCGGTGATCGGGTCGGATCTGTCGGGGCTCGGTGTGCTGCGGCGCGGGCTGTCTGCCCTTGAGGACAACGGGATCGAGCCGGTCGCGCTGCAGAAGACGACGCGCAACGTGGACGTACAGTTCGTCGTGCCCAAGGACCGTATGAACGACAGCGTCAAGGCGCTGCACGATACCCTTGTGGGGCGCCGCGACAGTGACGAGATGGCCGCCTGATTCAGGCGATCGCCGCGAACCAGCGCAACTTTCCGAAGGTTGTCCCGCCCGCGCCCGGTCCACCGGGCGCGGGCGGTTTCATGTGGCGGGAATCGACAGCGTGCTCAGCACCCATTCGGTCACATCGCGAAGCAAAGGTTGCACCGCAGCATCGAACCCCGTAACGACATCGAGCGTGTCGGTCGACTCAACGCGGGCGTCGGCGGTGAAACTGCGCCCTGCGAGGATGCGCGCGTCCTCCTCCCGCACCAGACGCACGGTCATGCGCAGTCGGATCGTGACACTGTCATTCGCCTCCGACAACTCGGCATGAAAATCGGTCACATCCGAGACCAGGGCGAAATCCCCGGCGCCGCCCAGCGGACGCCGGCCGACATAGCGAAATGCGTTCGTGTCCTCGATGCTGCGCACCAGCAGCGTCTGCATCATCAATGGGGTCGTCTCGCCCCAGCGTGCGCGGGGCAGATACTGCGCCTGTAACGGATTGGGCCGGATCATGATGCGGTCGGTATCCAGTGCACCGCGCGCCGTCGGCTGCTCGACGATCAGATCACGCGCCGTAGGCCGGCCACGCGCCTGAGGCCCCTCCGCCGGGGCGTTGAGTTCATAGACATCCAGCGGTGTCGTGGCATCGCCGAGGGCGGTCAATGTCCCGCACCCCGCGAGCAACCCGGCGCAGGTGATGGCGAAAAGGGCGCGCAGCATAGGGGACCTCATCTTCTGAATTCCGGGGTCTGGCGGTCGAGCAGGAAACGCGCGGGCTCGCGCTCGATCTGCCGGGTCAGCCGCTCGAGGCTGGTGATAAGGGCGCGCGTCTCGCGGGCGAGGCGCGTGTATTGCGGCAATCCCGCGGTCGCGAAATCGCGGACCGACGCGCCCGACACGCTGACGATCTCGCTCAGTTCGGTGAAGGTGGCGCGCGCCGTTTCGGCGGCCGTGCGCAGTTCGGCGATGACGGCGGGAACATCGTCGGACACGCGCCCGACCGCCTCGTCCAGTCGCGCCATCGTCGCCCTTAGATCCGCCGTCAGCGCGGATACATCTTCGCGAATGAATTGGTCGGCCCCGTCGAAGGTACGCTCGGCGGCCGCGAGGGTGCGTTCTCCGGATTCGAGCGCGCCATTGATCGCCGCGAGCGTCTCGTTCGCGTTGCTGAAGGTTGTGTTTACCGACTGCAGCGTGGCTTCGGCGTCGCCCGCCAGCCCGTCGATGCGTCCGCTCGCCGCGCTCAGATCCGCGCCGACGCGCGCGATCACACCGGAGGCATCCTCGGTCGCGGTGCGGATCTCGGAAAGGATGGCGGGCAGTTCCGTCTCGGCCATGCCGCCGATGGTGGAGATGGCATCATTGGCGCCACTTACGGCGGTGCGCATTTCGGTCAACAGGGCGGTGCCGTCCTCCTGCACAAGCCGATCGACCCGGCTCGCCGTCTGCTCCACGCTGGCCAGCGTCTGTGTGGCGCGCGCGATCATCTCATCGGTGGCGACCAGCGTGGCGCGCGCCTCGTTCAGCCGTGCGGTCGCGGCGGCACCGGTGGCGCTGTATTCGCTGATCAGCGCACGCAGGTCCTCATCCATCAGGCGATTGGCGGTGTCGAGTGTCTGCCCGGCGCGCGACAGGGCCGCCTCGCCCTCGTGCAAGGTGCCCTCTGCGCGCGTCGTGAAGGCGCCGAACTGCGCGAAAGCTTCCTGCGCGCCGCCGGTCGTGGTTCTGATATCCGCGATCAGCGCCGGCAGCTCGGTCTCGGTCACGGTGTTGAGCGCGGCGATCGCATCATTGGCCGAGGCCAGCGCCGCGCGCAGGTCGCGCGCCAGTTCCGTCCCTTCCCCGGCCATCAGCCCGTCAAACTGCGCTGCGGCCCGATCGACCGTCTCCATCGTCGCGGTAGCTCGCGCGATCATTTCGTCGGTGGCCGCCAAGGTGGCTTCGGCCTGGTTCAACCGCGCGGTGGCGGCGGTGCCGGTGGCGGTGTATTCGCTCATCAGGCTGCGTGCCTCACCCGCCAGCGTGGTGAAGTCCTGGCGCAACTCGGCCAGGGTCGCATCGAGCTGGCCCACAAGCCGCTGCAGGTCGTCATCCAGAAAGCGCGACGCCGAGTCCAGCGTGGTGGTCGCGCTGGCGATCATCGCGTCGCTTTGTTCCAGCGTGCCCTGCGCCCGCGTCGCAAGCTGCGAGAGATTGAGCAGCGTCGTATCCGCAGCCCGCAAGGTGGTCGTCCCGGCAAGGGTGATTTCCTCCAGCCCGTCGGCGAAATCCGAAAGCCCCGCTGCGGCGCTGGAGACGCTTTCGGAAACCGTCGCGAAATCCTCGAGCGCGACGGAAAAGCTTTCCGAGGACTCCTCGAGATTGGCGAGGATGCGGCCCACCCGGTCCAGGTTCTCGGCATCGAGCACTTCGTTGACCTGGCGGATGGCGCTGAGCACTTCCTCCAGGATCTCGGGCGCATCCTCGGTCAGGCTCTGTAGCGCCGAGCGGCCCGCCGTGATTTCGGGGAAGTCACGGCGGGACACTTCCTGCAGCAGCGGCGCGTCGCTGCTGCCGGCGCTGATCGACACGAAGGACACGCCGGTAACACCCTGCGCTTCGATGGTGGCGACGCTGTCCTCGCGCACCGGCGTGTCGGCGTCGATCTCGACACGCACCAGTACGTTGCCGTCGCGCTCGGGCGCCAGGGATACATCGACGACCTGCCCCACCGGCAGGCCGGCGAAGCGTACATCCGAGGCGCGGCTCAGCCCCGAGACCGAGCTGAAGCGGATGTCGTAATAGGCAAACTGCCGGTCGAGCTCGACCCGCGCGAACCAGATGAAGAAGACGAGCATCCCGAGAAAACCCAGGATCGTGAACACCCCCACGAGGATATAGTTTGCACGCGTTTCCATGACTCGCCTAGCCTTGCGCCGTGTCCGGATCGACCGCATCGCGTGCGGCGCGTGCCCGGGGGCCGTGAAAATATTCGGTCACCCATGGGTGATCCACGTCAAGCATCTCGCGCATCGTTCCGGTGACGAGCACGCGCTTCTCGGCAAGGACCGCGATGCGGTCGCATACCGCATGCAGTGTATCGAGATCATGCGTGACCAGAAAGACCGTCAGCCCCAGAGATCGGCTCAACTGGCTGATCAGAGTGTCGAAAGCGGAGGCGCCGATCGGGTCGAGCCCGGCGGTCGGTTCGTCGAGGAACACGATCTCGGGGTCCAGCGCCAGGGCGCGTGCCAGGCCCGCGCGCTTGCGCATGCCGCCCGATAGCTCGGAGGGATAGTTGTCGCCCGCGCGCCACGGCAGGCCCGACATCGAGATCTTGAGATCCGCGAGCGCGGCGCGCGTCCCGGCATCGAGGCCGGCAATGCCATGCATCGGTACCTCGACATTCTCGCGCACGGTCAACGACGAGAACAGCGCGCCATCCTGAAACATCACGCCCCATCGGCGCTCCAGCCGGTTGCGCGTCTCATCATCGGCTTTCAGCACATCGGTGCCCAGGACCCGCACACTGCCCGTCGCCGGACGCAGCAGCCCGCAGATCGTGCGCAAGAGCACCGATTTCCCGGTGCCGGAGCCGCCGACGACGCCCAGCACCTCGCCGCGGTTCACGTCCAGATCGAGTCCGTCATGCACGACCGTCCTGCCGAACTGCGTGCGAATGCCGCGCAGCTCGATGACGGGATCGGGTGGCGGTGCGCTCATAGCCCCACCTGTGCGAAGAACACCGAAAACAGTGCGTCGGCGACAATGACGCTGAAGATGGCCGTGACGACGGAGTTCGAGGTCATCCGGCCAAGGGACTCGGCGTCGCTGCCGACCTGCATGCCGGCATGGCAGCCCACAATGCCGATGATCAGCGCGAAGACCGGCGCCTTCACCATGCCGACGACAAGATGCGAAATGTCCGTGCCCTCTATCAGGCGGGTGCGAAACATCGCCGGCGAGATCCCGAGCTCGATCCAGGCCATGAGGGCGCCACCGAACAATCCGACGACATTCGCGATCAGCCCCAGGATCGGCAGCATCAGCAGCATCGCCAGAATCCGCGGCACGAACAGCGCCGTCGCCGGATCGACGCCGAGCGTGCGCATCGCGTCGATCTCCTCGCGCATCTTCATCGACCCGATCGCAGCGGTGAAGGCCGAGGCGGTGCGACCCGCCACGATGATCGCGGTCAGCAGAATTCCCAGCTCGCGCAGGATGGATACCGCGATCAGGTCGACCACGAAGACCTCGGCGCCGAACTGGCGCAGCTGTGCCGCTCCCTGAAAGGCCAGGACGACCCCGATGAGAAAGGCCATCAGCGCCACGATCGGCACCGCCTTGAACCCGACCTCCTGGCAATGATGCACCAGCGCAGTCATGCGAAACCGCCGTGGCCGCAGCAGCGTCCGGCTCAACCGGGCCAGAAACAGCCCGAGATAGCCGATCAGCTCGAGCACGAAGAGCCCGCCACGGGTGACGGCGCGGCCCAGGGCCTCGACACGGTCAGCAATGCCGGGGGGGGCGCCCGGGCCGTCGTCGGCTACCGGCAGCGCCGCCTCGACGCTTTGCAGAATGCTCTTGGCGTCGGCATCGGCGCCGGTCAGCTCAAGCCCGTGCCCCGCAGCTTCGAGGCGCTTCTTCAGCGCGCAGATTGCCCATGCACCCGCCGTATCGAGGCGCCGGGTGCCGTCGAGATCCAGACGCGCGGGGGCGTCCGCGGGCACCGCGTCGAGAAGGTGGCGCATGCGCGACACGTCCTCGATCGTGATATCGCCCGCCAAGGTGATCAGGGTCACCTCGCCTTGCGTCGTTATCCCGATCTCGGCCGGGGTGCCTGTCGTTTCGTCCAATCGCTGCACGCTCACCCGGCGGGAGCCCTTACGCCAATTCTGCTTCGTGACAGGCTAGCGCAGCCATGTCGCGAATGCCATCACTGCCTTGATGTCAGCGCAGAAATCCTTGCCGGCAGGGCCGGGCGGTGTGCAGGGAAAACGGAGCGGCCGGCTCAGCCTCCGGGAATGTAGGTGGCGCACCAACCCGCGGCGCTTACCTGCACATCCTGAAACTCGGGATGCGCGCAACCGCCCAGCCCATCGGCGGTGGCGCCGGTCCAGAAGGCGCAGTTCTCGCAGGCGCGGCCTTGCTGGAACTCGGCATGTCCGGCCGCATCCGCCGCGTCGTTGACGTAGTCGAACGCGTGCCCGTCCTGCGCTTGCGGCCGATCCGCGCCACGGGCCTGCCGTGCGATCAGCACGGCTGCACCCGCGACAGGAACGGCAGCGGCCGCGGTCAGAACATTGCGCAGGAATGCGCGACGATTGCTGGGAAGAGAGCCTGGCATGAGCGGTATCCGATTGCGGTTTGCGACGCGCCGCCGCGGCATCGCTGCCCGGCAACGACGCGAGCGTAGGGCCGCGCGCCGATCACGAACAATACACGAATGGCGGAAGGGGCGTGCGTTCCGTCACGCGTCCGCTTGCAGGCTGTTCAGGCCATGCCGGGGGTCAGTCCTGCGAAGCGGCGTTGTCCGTGGCGCCATCCTGCGCGGCCATTTCTTCCAGCCGCGCCTCCAGGCGCGCGACGCGCTGCTCGAGTCGCGCATTCTCTTCCCGGGCCTTGCGCGCCATCGCCTGCACCGCGTCGAACTCCTCGCGGGTAACGAAGTCGTGATCCGCAAGCCAGCGCTCCATCATGCTCTTGAAGGCGGTCTCGGCCTCGCTGCGCGCGCCCTGCGCGACGCCCATCGCGCTCGTCATGAGCCTTGCCATGTCATCCAGGAATCTGTTGCGGCTTTGCATCGGGGTCTCCATGGCCTTTGCGCCGTTATGTCGCCCGTGGCCCGAAATCACAAGGTTGACTTCATCGCACCGGCACGGGCAGTTGGTCGCACAAAGGAGGGGCCATGCCGCTTGCAATCCCGTTTCCCGACATCTCGCCCGAGCTGTTCACGATCGAATTCGGAAATTTCCAGTTTGCCCTGCGCTGGTATGCGCTCGCTTATATCGCGGGGCTCCTGTTGGGATGGTGGATCGTGGTCGCGCTGATGCGGCGCGCGGTGCTGTGGCCGGGACGCAGCGCGCCGATGGCGCCGGGGCAGGTCGAAGCCCTGCTCACATGGATCATCATCGGGGTGATCCTGGGCGGGCGTCTGGGATTCGTGCTGTTCTATCAGCCGGGCTATTACCTCAGCTATCCTGGGCAGATCCTGCGGATATGGGAGGGCGGCATGTCCTTTCATGGCGGTATGCTCGGCGTGGCGGGCGCGGCCTGGCTGTTCTGCCGCCGCAACGGCATCCCGGTGCTATCGATGCTGGATGCGCTGGCCGTGGCGGTGCCCGTCGGGCTGTTTCTGGGGCGGGTGGCCAATTTCATAAACGCCGAACTGTGGGGCCGGCCGACGCAAATGCCGTGGGGCGTGGTGTTTCCGGGCGAGGCGGCGCAGCACTGTCCCTGGGACTGGGTCGGGCCCTGCGCGCGCCACCCCACCCAGCTTTACGAGGCCGGGCTTGAGGGGTTGGCGCTCGGGCTTGTGCTGCTGTGGATCGTGTATCGTGGCGGGCTTGCCTTGCCCGGTCTCGTCACGGGGGTATTCCTCGCCGGATACGGTGCCGCCCGCGCCTTCGTCGAGATCTACCGCGTCGCGGATGCGCAGTTCATAACCCCGGATAATCCGCTGGGTCATGTGCTGCGTTTCGGCGAGATGGGGTTGACGATGGGGCAGTTGTTGTCACTGCCGATGATTGCCCTGGGCCTCTGGATGGCCTGGCTGGCCTGGCATCGGCGCCGGAGCGGTGCTTGATGACGCCGCTCGGCGATCTGCTGGCGCGCCGCATAGCCAAGACCGGGCCGCTCATCCTCGCGGATTACATGGCCGAATGCCTGTTTCATCCCCGGCACGGCTACTATGTGTCAGGCGATCCGCTGGGCGCGGGCGGCGATTTCACGACCGCCCCCGAAATCAGCCAGACCTTTGGCGAAATCCTCGGGCTGTGCCTTGCGCAGAGCTGGCTCGATCAGGGCCGGCCGCAGCCGTTTGCGCTGGCCGAGCTGGGGCCGGGCCGGGGCACATTGATGGCTGATATCCTGCGCGCGGCGCGCGCGGTGCCGGGCTTTGTCGAGGCCGCGCAGCTGCATCTCGTCGAGGCATCCCCCGCCTTGCGCGCGTGTCAGGCCGAGACATTGGGCTCGCGGCAGGTTCAGTGGCATGCCGAGGTCGGGGCGTTGCCCGATCTGCCGCTTTTTCTGATCGCCAACGAATTCTTCGACGCGCTGCCGATTCGCCAGTTTCGGCGCGGTGCCGCCGGCGTCGGCTGGCATGAGCGCGTGGTGACCCTGCGCGATGACGGGACGCCGGCCTTCGCCTGGAGCGCGCCCGCCCCGGTGGCGGCGCTGGCCCCGCAACTGGCCGATACCGCCGAGGGTGACATCGTCGAGTTGCGCCCGGCTGCCGATGCCGTGATGCAGGTGCTCGCCGGGCGGATCGCCGCGCATGGCGGGGCAGCGGTGATCATCGATTACGGCGACGCCCGGTCCCGGGGCGATACGTTTCAGGCCGTGCGCGGTCATGCGCCCGTCGATCCGCTGGCCGAGCCGGGCCGCGCCGATCTGACGGCGCATGTCGATTTCGGCGCGCTGCGCGAGGCCGCGCGTGGTGTCGGGGTCTCCGAGCCGGTCGCGCAGGGTCTCCTTCTGGAGCGGCTGGGGATTACAGCACGCGCCCAGGCATTGGCACGACGACTGACCGGTGCGGCGCTGGAGTCGCATGTCGCCGCACATCGCCGGTTGACCCATCCAGCGGAAATGGGAACCCTGTTCAAGGCCGTGGCGCTCCATGCGCCCGGCGCCCCGCTGCCACCCGGTTTTGACCCATGACGTTGGAAATCCTGACCGCCGACCGCCTCGCGCCATTGCGCCACGGTTTCTTCACCCGCAAGGGCGGCGCATCGTCAGGGATCTTCGCGGGGCTGAACTGCGGCGCCGGATCGTCCGATCAAAGGCAGGTGGTGGCCATCAACCGCGCCCGCGCCGCCGCCGCCCTGGCGCTGGCGCGCGAGGATCTGATCTCGCTCAATCAGGTGCATTCCGCCGAAGTGGTGACGCTGGATGCGCCCCCCGAAGCGCCGCCGCGCGCCGATGCAATGGTCACCGCGCAGCCCGGCCTCGGGCTGGCGGTGCTGACCGCGGATTGTCAGCCCGTGCTGATGGCGGATGCGCAGAACGGCGTCATCGGCGCGGTGCATGCCGGTTGGCGCGGAACACTGGCCGGCATTCTGGAAGCCACGGTCGCGGCGATGGAGGCGCTGGGTGCCAAGCGCGCAGGTATCAATGCGGTGATCGGCCCCACGATCAGCCAGCCGGCCTATGAGGTGGGGCCCGATTTCTTCGCCGCCTTCATGACCGAGGATCCCGACAGCGCGCGGTACTTCTCCGGCGGGCGGGATGGCCACGCGCATTTCGACCTGCCCGGCTACGGGCTGCGCCGTCTGCGCGCGGCGGGTGTGGGGCATGCCGAATGGACCCGGCATTGCACCTATTCCGACGCGTCGCTGTTCTATTCCTGCCGCCGCGCCGCGCATCGCGGCGAAGCCGATTACGGGCGGCTGCTGTCGGCGATCCGGCTGTGACCGGCTGACCGCCCCATCGCCCGATTGCGCGAAAATTTCCCGCCCCTGCCACTGCGCCGCCGCATTGCGCGCCATGCTGGTGCGTGATCTTCATTGCGCAGACAAGGCGAACCACCATGAGCAAATCCCGCTGGATCGAGTCCATCCGCCGCGAGAGCGACCGCCCGCACCCCGCCATGCCGTGGGCGCGCGGGCAGCGCCGCAAGCCCGGCGCCGCCGGTCGGCGCGCCGGGGCGTCGCAATCCTCCGTGCCGCAATCGCGTCCCGAGCGGCGGTGATGCCGCCCGCCGCCCGCGTGACGGCACAGCCGCGCCTTACGTATCCTGCGGCAGCACGCGCAGGCCCAGTTCGCGCAGCTGCGTGTTCGTGGGCTCTGTGGGCGCGCCGAGCAGCAGGTCCTCGGCGCGCTGGGTCATCGGGAACATGATGACCTCGCGGATATTCACCTCGCCGGCCAGCAGCATCACGATACGGTCGATTCCCGCCGCGGCCCCGCCATGCGGCGGCGCGCCATATCGAAACGCCTTGACCATGCCGCCAAAGCGCTTTTCGACCTCTTCCTTCGGGTATCCCGCGATCTCGAAGGCCTTGAACATGATTTCGGGCTTGTGGTTGCGGATCGCGCCCGAGAGGATCTCGGCACCGTTGCACGCCAGATCATACTGGTAGCCCAGCACCCCGGTCGGCTCGCCGTCCAGCGCGCCGATGCCGCCCTGGGGCATCGAGAACGGGTTGTGCGAAAAATCGACCTCCCCGGTTTCCGGGTCGCGCTCATACATCGGGAAATCGACGATCCAGGCGAATTCGAAACGCTCGAAATCCGTCAGGCCGAGTTCGCGCCCGATCTCGTCGCGCGCCTTCGCGGCGACGGTTTCGAAATCGGCAGGCTGGCCGCCGAGGAAGAAGGCCGCATCGCCCGCCTTGAGGCCGAGCTGCTGGCGGATCGCCTCGGTGCGTTCGGGGCCGATATTCTTGGCCACCGGGCCCGCGCCTGTGACAGCGTCGCTGTCCTCACGCCAGAAGATATACCCCATCCCCGGCAGCCCTTCCTTCTGCGCGAAGGCGTTCATGCGGTCGCAGAAGGCGCGCGAGCCGCCGGTGGGCGCCGGGATGGCGCGCACCTCGTTGCCGGGCTGTTCGAGGAGCTTGGCGAAGATCTTGAAGCCCGAGCCTTTGAAATGCGCGCTCACCTCCTGCATCTCGATGGGATTGCGCAGATCGGGCTTGTCGGTGCCGTATTTGCGCAGCGCCTCGGCATAGGGGATGCGCGGCCAGTCGGCGTTGACGGGACGGCCCGCGCCGAAGCGCTCGAAAACGCCGCGCATCACCGGCTCGACGGCTTTGAACACGTCCTCCTGCTCGACGAAGCTCATCTCGAGGTCGAGCTGGTAGAAGTCGGTGGGCGAGCGGTCGGCGCGCGGGTCCTCGTCGCGAAAGCACGGCGCGATCTGGAAATACTTGTCGAACCCCGACACCATGATCAGCTGCTTGAACTGCTGCGGCGCCTGCGGCAGCGCGTAGAACTTCCCCGGGTGCAGCCGCGAGGGGATCAGGAAATCGCGCGCGCCTTCGGGGGAAGACGCTGTGATGATCGGGGTCTGAAACTCGGTAAAGCCGCT
>LFIK01000055.1_pt1 | contig 66972 bp, 55 predicted proteins | sample 643401 | NCBI WGS metagenome assembly LFIK01 (sample SAMN03777447, study PRJNA286221) | soda lake metagenome | biome: soda lake; feature: Kulunda steppe; material: water; isolation source: sample T5-Br brine of Lake Tanatar-5 | place: Russia: Kulunda steppe | collected 2010-07
ACAAATAGGTGGCAATTATGAAAAATGTAATAACAGGTGTAGCGGGTGCTTTAATCGGAGTCGTCATCATGGGTTTGGTAGGTTTTTATAGCCTTCCGGGATTGATGATGCTAGAAGATCAATCGATGTACGATTTTGAAACAACGGTTGAACAGTTTGAAAATGAATTGGATGAGGCCGGATGGAGTGTTCTTCAGGTTCACGATATGCAGGAAACTTTGGAAGGGCATGGGCATGATGTTCTAAGCGTAAAGATATTTGAACTCTGCTCTGCACGATACTCTGCGGAGATACTCAAACTGGATGATGAACGTATTGTTTCTCCATTAATGCCATGCAGAGTTGCCATCTACGAGAAAAGCAATGGCAATACATACATTTCCAGAATGGATTCAGAATTATTGGCTAAACCATTCGGCGGGGTCATTAACGATGTAATGCAGTCTGCTGCCTCCGAGATTGAAGAAGTTTTGGTAAAGTTGATTAAGTAACCGGACCTTTTAAAATAAAGTAAGCCCTCCAGTTAATCGCTGAAGGGCTTTTTCTATTTAAGTCAATTATTTTTGTGAAATTGTGTAAGGATTATACAAATATCGTTTCTTACTAATAAAAAGGAGAAACCATGAGAAGAGAACTTATACTATCGAATCTTAGAATTGAACTTAGAAGAAAACAAGCTTCCTATCTTTCGGAAAAACGGGCTTTGAGTTTTGTGAATGACTTTTTAAACAAGATGTCAATCGTCCACTCGTCTCAAATCAGAACCTGGCAGAAAGAGTTCTTTTTATCAGAACTTGAAAGAAATATAGATTGCTCAAAAGAGGATCTGCTTCAGGCAAAATCAGCTCTAACATTTCTATACAACATTGTACTTAAGAAGGGAAGGGGTATAGATTTTACAGGTTCTGATGACGAAAGTAATGCTGATCCCGGAATACTTAAAATCACCGGTTAATAGCTGGAAATGATTATCAATGATTTAATTAAAATCAATCCATTGACATCGGATTGTTCTCTGCAATATCTCTGTACATCAGATACTCTTCCGGTGTAATATCTGCGAAAAGATAGTTCAAAGGATCGACAGGCTTGCCGTTGTAATGCACTTCATAGTGTAAGTGAGGTCCATTTGTCATACCGGATTCACCTGAGAAGCCAATTAGCTGTCCTCGTTCAACTCTTGCTCCGGGCCTGATACCATCTGCAAATCCAGACATGTGAGCATAGCGGCTTACGTATCCAAATCCATGATCGATTTCAACAAGCAGACCATAGTTACCACGCCGGCCGGCATACTTAACGGTACCTTCACCGGTTGAGTAGATATCTGTCCCGATACTCGCACGGAAATCAATTCCTTCATGCATTCTTCTATATTTTAGAACAGGATGGATTCTTGGTCCGAAACCGCTGAGTAAAATTCCGTTTACCGGACGTATTGCCGGAACATGCTTTAATCTCTCTTGATTTTCATTATAGTAGGATTTAATCTCCTCGAAAGACAACTTCTGTATCCCCAAACGTCTTTCCAGATTATCTAACCTGGAAGCAGTCCATCTCAAAATCTCTGAAGCATCCTCGCTGTAAAGGTCGAAATCTGCATAGGGGTCAGTACCACCGGTACCGGCCATTCTCTCATCCTCAGTAATTGGATTTAAACCCAAAACGGAACGGTACATTTCGTTATCAAGCTCAGATATTGTATTCAGTTCACTCTCAAGTTCGGTAATAGAAACACGGGTAGTTTCAAGCTGGCTCATTAGTGCATCATTCTCAGCTTTCAAAGCTATTTCTGCAGGCGACCCAATGAAATTGGATAGAACAATAATGGCAATACTCGCCATAACGATACTGTTGATAGCCCAGAAGGAGAGAGAATTGAATATCTTTTTCTTTTTTTCGTAGACAACGGGAACAAATTCGCACTTCTCGTTGTCGTAGTAAAAATGTTTGATATCAGACATATTTTGAGCGGTTAAAAATAAAGCGCTGAAAGTTAGCACATTCCTGTAGTATAAAAAAGAGTAATTCGTGCAGGATTTGTTACGAATTAATGTGGAAAAGGTTTATTCAAAATCTCCTTCGAAATACTCAATAGCCCTTTTGGGCATGTCGCCCCTGTTTTTTTTCTGAGAAATATGCTTTTTAACTTTTTCTTGAAATGCTTTTGCTGCATCGTACCCATAGTGTTTTAACAAGTAATTCATAGCAATAACTTCAGCTATTACAGTAATATTTTTTCCTGCTGTAATCGGTAGATGAATCAACGGAATATTGGTTCCAAGAATTCCAATGGTATCATTATCAAGGCCGGTCCGGTCAACTTTTTCAGTATTTTCCCAAAGCGAAAGTTCTAAAACAACTTCAAGCCTTTTTTGATAACGCACTGAACGGATTCCAAACATCGACATAACGTCTACAACACCAAGGCCCCGGATTTCCATGAAGTGTTTATTCATTTCGGTAGCTGATGCCATTAAAACATTGTTTTTCTTGGTAAGAATAACAACATCGTCAGATACCAGACGATGGCCCCGTTCAACGAGGTCTAATGCAACCTCACTTTTTCCTATACCTGACTTACCTGCAATTAAAATACCAATCCCGTAAACGTCCACCATCGTGCCGTGCAGCATAGTTTGTACGGCGAATAGGTCTTCAAGAAAATCTCTGAGCTGATACATGAATTTAGTTGTTTCAACGTCTGTACGGTAGACCGGCACTTTGTGTTGCTCAGCAAGCTTCAATACTTTTTTGGGAAGATTGTTATTGTCAGTCAGAAAAATAACCGGAATGTCGAAAGATACCAGCTGCTCAAAAGAGCTCATCATTTCTGTTTCAGTCAGATTTCTCAAATACCTGCACTCAGTATTACCAATAATCTGTATTCTTTGATACGTGAATAGATCTACATAACCTGAAAGTGCTAATCCGGGACGATGAAGATCTGCTTCTACGATATACTTATTATCAGCATTGTCTACAGCAGCCAAAGACTCAAAATTCAGTTTAAGAGTAGATTTTAGCCGATCTACAAGTGCGGATACCTGAACTTTTTCCCTTCTGGGAATTATTTCCTGATTATCGAAAAGCATAACGGTTATTAAAGGTAAAAAAAGACCTGCCTTGAACGCTTCAAGGCAGGTATTGTTGAATCATTACTGATGCTCGAAGTGCTTTGTTTTATATTTACGCAGCTGTCGTACCGCTGTATCCACAGCAGCCCCAATGGCTTGTTCGTAAGAGGGTGCTTCTTCTTTCACGTTGATCAGTGTTTTAGGGACTTTGACGTTGAGTTCTGCGATAGATGGATTATCATCGTCCTGTCCCGGTTGCAGTACAATATCACACACGATAATTTTATCGAAAAATTGTTCCAGTTTTTCAACAGAGCTTAAACTAAACTCTTTTAAGTCCTGGCTGCAATCAAAATGTCTTGCTGTGAAAGTCGTTTTCATTATTTCCTCCAATTAAGGTTTAATTTTCTGCCCTGGGATGGGCTTTACTATATACTTTTTTTAGACGATCCACACTGGTATGAGTGTAGATCTGTGTTGCAGATAGATCTGCATGACCTAAAAATTCTTTTATAATTCGAATATCGGCACCTGCATTAAGCATGTGCGTAGCGAAACTGTGTCGCAGAACATGCGGACTTTTTTGTGTTACCTCACTTACCATAGTTAGATAATGCTTTACCAAATTCTGAATCCGTCGAGGATACATCCGCTGACCTCCCGGCGCTAAGAATAGAGCTTTCCGTGCATCACTATCCGTTCTTTTTCCATAAAGTTCCGTTCGGGTTTTTAGATGATTTCTTATAGACTGTATTGCCTTTTCCCCTAACGGAATAATACGCTGCTTGTTACCTTTACCAATGACAGTGACCTGTTTATCGTTCAGATCAAGCTGAGTTACGTTTAAATTGGTCAGTTCAGATAATCGCATCCCGGTTGCATAAAATAGCTCAAGTATGGCCTTGTCCTGATTTCCGGATGGAGTACCTGTTTCTACCAAATTCATCATACGTTCAATTTCTTCTACCTGAACGGTATTTGGCAACTTTTTATCCTTTTTCGGGACAATAAGAAGGTGGGCAGGATTTTTTTCTATCGCACCGCGTACAAAACAGTATTTAAAAAATGATCGAATTGAAGCTACTTTTCTGGCAATGGTACTGCGTGCCAGCCCGGCTTCGCTTAGCGCTCCGAGCCACAGGCGTATAATGAGGCGATCGATTTTTTTTAATTCCACTTCTTTGATGTCAACATCAAAATGAGCTGAACAGAACGCTAAAAACTGTTCAAGATCAGTACGGTATGATGTTAATGTGTGAGCAGAGGAGTTCTTCTCTATTCTCAAATACTTGATATATTTGTCGATCCATTCCTTCATCTGTCTTCAATATAGTACACTTGATCAATAAACTAAATAGGGGGTTTTCTTATTTGATGGTTTGTTGAGGTTATACTTTTCGTCCTTTCCACAAAGCAGATCTTCCCGTAAGCTTGTCAATAATTTTTACAACGCCCAACCGCTGAAACCATAACACTCCAACAGGATGTGTAAAAACGTATAAAGGGTTCCATGAAAACCAGGTAGAAATTGTGAGGCGCTGGAGTAGTATGATTGAAATGGAAGCGACGGAAAGAAAAAGAACAGGAGGGTTGTAGTTAACGAACTGCCATCCTAATGTGATGAATGGCAGTATAAACACGACAAGATGCAGTAGTGCAGCAGAAACAAAAAGTGACATTGAGTTTCCAAACCCGGCCAGAAAATTTTTTCTCAGTCCTTCAAACATTTCTTCTTCACTTCTATACATTCTGCAGCTGATTGTACTCATACCGGTAAACATTCTCAGGGTTAAGCCCTCTTTTTTGATGTTCTTTGCAAGCTCTACATCTTCCACAACTTGCTGCTTTACCGATTTGTGACCATCAATACGCTCATAAGCATCTCTCGTAAAAGCCACGCTTTGTCCGTTTGCGGCAGCAAATCTATCTCTGATCCGGTTATAAACGGCTGCAGGCATCCAGCGCGGTTTCCGATACACGTAGATAGTTGGAAGTACAGTAAGCAAGGCAAAGTATATGAGTGGAATAACTGTTTTTTCCCAGAACGTACCCAGAATTTGTCTTGGCCAAATGGTGAGCATGTCTAAATCGTAAATACGGAATGAGTTACTTATTCTGTTAAGTGCCTCGGGCTGTAGTATGGTATCGGCATCAACAAAGAGTAAAAAGTCTCCGGTTGCAAAGTAACTAAGCTGCTGACATGCCCACGGTTTTCCAAACCAATCATCGGGCTTCTCTTTACCGGTGTGGATGAAAAGTTGATCAGGGTGAGCAGCTCTGAACTCTTGTAAAATTTCAGGCGTCCGGTCGGTAGACCGATCGTCCAAAACATGTACATCAAAATTATCGTAATTTTGATCCAGAACAGTCTTTAAAAGTGAACCAATATTGAATTCCTCATTACGAGCCGGAATGCAAACGGAGATTTTTTTGCTCTTAAAATTTTCGGCTGTATCATGTGGCAATTCTGTAAGCTCAATTCTGTTGCGTATAAGTATCATTGACGTTATAAACAGGTATAAAAGCGCAGCAGAGAGAAGCCAAAATAGAATGGAGATATCCATCGATTCATTTATAATTTTAGTAATAGCCGACTTAAGGTGTTCTTGAAAATAGAGATTTATGCAGATCATTTCAGACTACGCAAAAGATACTCGAACCGAAAAACCAATTCCGGGGTCTTACGAGTGGTGGTATTTTGACGCAGTAGACGAAAACGGTTACAGTATTGTAGTGATTTTCTATGAAGGAAACCCCTTTTCGAAAAGATACATTCAGGCGTTATCGGAGAAGAGTAATCATCTTGCTAATAATTACCCCGCAATCAGCATTTCAGTCTATAAAGATGGAAAACCACTTTTCTACAGTTTTGAAGAAACAGACGCTGCATTCGCAGAATTTGGTTCAGAAAAGATATCCGGGAGAGTAGGGGGAAATAATTTTACAGGGAGCAGAGAGGGCGATTCCGTTTCATATTTGCTTGAACTGAATCAGTCCCTGCCAAATGGTGAAAGCATTTCAGGTGAATTACTGTATTTATCTGATAGCGCATCGAGAATAACTGGTTCAGATTTCAATCAACAGAGTTCTAACACGCATGTTTGGAATTTAATACTCCCTAAATGTAAAGTATCAGGCAATCTGAAAATAGATTCACCAAAATCGGAAGCCATTTCGTTCAACGGTAAAGGTTATCATGATCACAATTTTGGTTCAGAACCGATGAAAGATACTTTCGATGAGTGGTATTGGGGGAGGTATCACTTTGAAGACTCTACGCTGATCTACTACGTGATGAATGTGAAAGGTGAATGGGATAGAAAGGGGTGGCTAATCGGCGATGACGGAAATGTCGCTATTGTTGACTCAATAGAACTGCAGGATGAATCATGGACATTTTTTGGATTGAATAGTGCCCGGAAAATTGAATTTAGTGGCAATGGGTTTAAAGCGGTTTTACAGAAAGATCAAATGGTTGATAGCGGCCCGTTTTACCAGCGATTTGAAGGAGTTGTCCTTGCCGAAGTGGACGGCAATATCATGAAGGCTGAAGGGATATCTGAATACATCAAACCGGATAGAATTTACTCGAAGATGTTTTGGCCTTTGGTGGATATGAGAATTAAATACCCCGGAAAGGCACACTGGGTGCAAATGAGTTCCAAGCTATATCGCTGGACGTGGTAAACAAAAAAAGGCGACTCAAATAAATGAGCCGCCTTTCTAATTTTATAACGTACCATCAGAAGCATAAATGCTTCGATATTTGGGTAAACAACTATTCTTATTCATTGTAGAAATAAATGTTGTCTATGTAAACATATCTAATGGTACCTGCTGTGGTAAAGAGGATTTGATAAATACTTTCTCTGTCTAACTCACCACTCGCACTTTCAGCTGTAAAGTCATCAAGTGCTACGTCAAAAGAAACCCATTCACCAACTGTATCTACAGGATTAACCGAACCTATAGCACTTGTTTCACCATCTTGTTCTGGTAAATTGCCATGATTGGATAACTTTGGATTAAGTACAGCACCTGCACCAACGGATTCATCGGCTACCCAATAGTCAAAACTCATGTGAGTGAATTCAGTCAAATCAATAGCACTGTCAAGCTGAATTCCGATAAAGTTTCCTATGTCATATAGCAAAACATTATCACCGTCTGCAATCTCAACTTCTCCAACTAAGCTTCCCTGGCTCCATTCGGTTGCAAAGGATGTAACGTCAATATTTGAATAAGAATCACTGTAGATTGAAATTACATCTTCAGCATCTCTGGCAGGAGGTGTTGGGGCAGCTGCATTTGGTTCTGCTATGTCACCACCGTTTCCGTTACTGCTGCCTTCGCCTCCCTGTACAAGAGAAACATTGTCAATGACTACAACACCTGTTTCAGCACCCATATCGAATAATACACGGCTGTTTGCTGTTCCGAAATCTGCAGTCAATTCAAGTGTAAATCTCTGGGTTTGATCAGTCAGATTTACTGTTTTTACGTTTGCGTCGAAAGGTGCTTCGTTCTGCCCAATTCCTGCTATCATCGTTCTGGTATTTCCAGCTCCGGTAGAAGCGTCAAACTCAAGTATGTAATTCTCGCCTTCTACAATCTCAACTACTTGACTGAGATTTACATCCCAAGGATTACCAGCTGTTAGAACATCAGCAAAAAAGAAACTATTTCCGCCTTCTTCTCTTATTTCTCCGGCCCCTTCAGTCCATGGTGCTCTGCCTGACTCAAAATCACCGTTGGTGATGAGCTCTCCATCTACGCCACCATTACCGTCACCAAGTTCAGGGATAAGAACAGCATCAATAATGTGTACTACACCATTTGTGCCAACCTGATCGGCAACGACTACCTCAGCAGTACCTCCGGCAGCGTCAGTAATGGTTACGGTACCATTATCAACATTAATAGTAATGTCCTGTTCGTTCAGCATTTCAACTGTTTGAGGCGGCATAATATCACCGGACTCAACATTTGCAGCCAGTACGTGGTATGTCAGAACTTCAACGATTTGATCGTTTGTAAGTCCGCCAACTACATCGCTAATTGCGTCGAACGCTGCATTTGTTGGAGCAAAAACTGTAAAAGGACCATCTCCCTGTAAGGTAGTTACCAAGTCAAAATCAACGAGGAGTCCAACAAGAGAAGTCAGATCGTAATTTTTCTGCGCAATTGCTGTAATGTCTACAAATGCATTTGGCAACAATACTGTATCCACTGCGTGAATAATACCGTTACTGGATGCTACATCAGCAGCTACAACGGTTGAATTACCGTTAACTACTACATCACCGTTAACTGTGATATATAAGTTTTCATCAGTAGTAGATGGAACAGCTTGTTGTGCCTGAAGATCTCCCGAAGCAATGGTTTCGCCCGGAATTGTATGATAAAGAAGAATTTCTTCTACTTGCTCAGCTGTTAAGCTTCCTGGATCAACTTCTGCAAACAGATCAGCGAAAGCATCATTTGTAGGAGCAAAAACAGTGAATTCCTGTGATGCTACAGCTTCAACTAAATCTGCCTGAACAATTAATTCAACCAATTGAGTAAAGTTGTAGTTCTTCTGAGCTACCTGCACTGTATTTAGGAAAGCATTTGGCAGTAAAACGTTATCAACTACATGAATGATACCGTTTGAAGCTTCAACGTCTGCGTCTACAACAGTTGAATTACCGTTTACAACAACACCGTTTTCTTCATCTGAAGTAATATATAGTAATTCTTCATTAGCAGATTCCACAGCTTGTTCCGGAGCTAAATCACCGGAAGCAATTCCCGGACCTGCAATAACGTGGTAAGTCAGAATAAATGTAATTTGCTCTTCTGTAAGTGAGCCGGGGTCAACTTCTGCAAAAAGTGCTTCAAAAGCTTCATCGGTTGGAGCAAATGCTGTATATGGTCCTAAGTACTGAAGGGTTGTTGTTAAACCAACAGATTCAACCAGGTCAATTAAAGTAGTAAAAGCACCGGCTTCTTCAGCAACGTCAACCAGGTTTGGAATTTCAAGTGCAATTCTTATATCTCTTGGCAAGAGAACTTCATCAATACCGTGAATATATCCGTTAGTGGCTTCTAAATCAGCCTTTACAACGTTAGAAGAGCCATTTACAATAACTCCGGCAGCACTCGACTGGACGAGAGTATTCTCTTCATTTAACATCTCAACATCTTGCTGAGCTTGTAATGCAGTAGAAGGAACAGATCCTTCAGTTACATGGAAAGTAACAATATCCAATAGTTGTTCTTCAGTTAAGCTTTCCAAAACTCCTTCAGGTAAAGCATTGAACGCAGCATTGGTAGGTGCGAATACAGTATAATCTCCGGATTCGAGTGTTTCTACGAGTCCAAGATCTACAATTACATCAACAAGAATGCTGAAGTCATCGTCGCTCTGTGCAAGTTCAACAAGATTCAGATCAGATGAAGGTGGCGGTGTTACCGGCCCGTCATCATCACTTCCACAAGCTGTAATTAACGTTATCGTAAGAAGTGGTGCTATGATAAATAGCAATAACTTCCTTATCGTATTATTTATTTTCATCGTGTTTGCTGTTTTATTTGGGTTAAGTGATTCTGATATTTTCCAATCAGTAAATCTTACAACATCAAATTAATCCAAATTCGTTTACAAACCCGAAAAAAAAATACTAGTAGATTACTTGTGTAAAATACCTAGGTAAAGGACTATTTTTTGCAAGCTTTGGAGATACGATTTATCAATGCCGGTATTAATCTATCCTCATGCTGTTCAGGAAGTTCTTCAATATAAATTTTTTCATAATGTTGGTGATCAGCTGTTCGGAAAATATCATACAGATCTTTAGCCAATTCTGTAAAATTCCCATTGTAGGACAATATATTTTTAGAATCAGGGTACTGATTTTGAGAGTGAACTACATATAATGCGTTAATCTCGAGAGAGTTAGGGATTTTACTAAGCCATTTTACTTCGGCATCCGGGCTGTAGTGTGTGTACTTGGTTCCGGGGCTTTTAACGGGCTCAGAATCACTTGCGCGTTTCTCCTGAAAAGCGGTCACTTCTACTTTTAAAACTTTGGATATCTCTTCATGGGAAATTGATCCCGGCCTTAATATTTCCGGAGCATCGGTTGTTAAATCTAAAATGGTTGACTCCAAACCGATCGATGTGCTTCCACCATCCAGGATGGGTAAACTTTCACCGTAATCCTGAAGCAGATGTTCGGACTTGGTTGGACTGGGCTTCCCGCTTTTATTCGCACTGGGTGCGGTCAATGGACCGGTCTGTTGAATCAGTTGCAGTGCAACGGGATGATCGGGCATACGTATGGCAACGGTTTTCAACCCACCTGTAACCTGATCGGGTACCGAAGAGTCTTTTTCTACAATTAACGTGAGGGGGCCGGGCCAGAAATGTTTTGCCAGCTTATAAAATCTGTCCGGTAAGTTTTTTGTAATTTTTTCGGTTTGTGAAATGGAGCTTACATGAACGATTAAAGGATTATCAGAGGGTCGTCCTTTCAGCTCATACGTTTTTTTAATTGCATAAATATTGAAGGCGTCTGCACCAAGTCCATAAACCGTTTCTGTTGGGAATGCGACAACATCACCTTTTTTGATAAAATCTACGGCTGTTGGGAGGTCTATAATCATGCCTCAACCTGGTCTTGATTTAGCTGAAATTCAGGGAGTTTCTTGAGGAACTTTATAGCAGCTTCCTCATTTTCAATGTTTTGAATAACCAGGGTGACTGTATCATTTTTCTGAACGACTTTGTAGGGGTGTGATTGGTCCTGTTGAATGATACCCAATAATTTTTGAAAGTAACCGGAACCGTAAAACTGCTCACCCAGTTTACTTTCGTTTTTCGGCCCCATTAGCCAAACTCTGTTTGAGCGGATAGTAACCTTTTTGAGTAGCAGTTTAGAAGCTATAAGCTTAATTTTTGATGCTTTAACTAAATTTAAGCCGGGTTCTGTCATTTTCCCAAATCTGTCTTCTACTTCCTCATGCCAGTCATCAATTTGATCAATACCGGTTGCTTCAGATAGTTTGCGGTAGAGGTTCAATCGCTCTACGTTATCTTTCACGAACGACTTTTCAAGATAAGCAGACTGATCGAATTCAACCTGAGTTTCAGGATAATCAATGGAGACCTGTTCATTCTTGAACATTGATTTGTACTCAGTCTCTTTGAGCTCTTTCACTGCATCATCTAGAATTTTGGTGTAGAGCTCAAAACCTACATCAGAAATATAACCGCTCTGTTCAGCTCCTAAAATATCACCGGCGCCGCGAATATCCAGATCACGCATAGCAATGTTGAAGCCTGACCCAAGGTCTGAAAACTCTTCAAGTGCAGTCAAGCGTTTACGGGCATCAGCCGACAATTTTTGAATAGGAGGTGTTATCAAATAGCAAAAAGCTTTTCGGTTCGATCGCCCTACACGTCCGCGTAGCTGATGGAGTTCACTCAAACCAAACTGATTGGCGTTATTGATGATGATAGTATTGGCATTGGCTATATCAATGCCATTTTCAACAATATTGGTGGATATCAGCACGTCGAACCTGTGATTGTAAAAATCCTGAATAATCTTTTCCAGCCGGGAAGGGGCCATCTGGCCGTGGGCAAAACGAACCCGGATGTCGGGTACCAAATCGTGAATCATTCCCGCAACTTCTTCAATATTTTTAACCCTGTTGTGGATGAAAAATACCTGTCCGCCTCTGGATACCTCCTCAAGCAGCGCATCTCTGATTAACTCTTCACTAAAACTGTGTATTTCGGTGTAAACCGGCTGACGGTTTGGGGGAGGGGTATTGATGATGCTCAGATCCCGTGCACCCATAAGAGAGAATTGCAGCGTTCTGGGGATAGGTGTTGCAGTAAGAGTCATTACATCTACGGTAGCTCTGAACTTTTTCAACTTTTCCTTAACAGAAACACCAAATCGCTGCTCTTCATCAATTACGAGAAGTCCCAGGTTTTTAAATTTCACATCTTTTGAGACGATTCTGTGGGTACCAATCAGAATATCAACTTTACCTTCTTCCAGTTTTTTGATGATCTCTTTCTGCTCCTTAGCAGTTCTGAACCGGGAGAGTGCTTCAACCTGTACAGGGAACTCCTTCATTCTCTCTTTAAAGGTTTTGTAGTGCTGATCGGCCAATATAGTTGTTGGAACAAGCACAGCAACCTGTTTTTGATCCATTACAGCTTTAAACGCTGCTCTAACGGCGACTTCGGTTTTCCCAAAACCAACGTCCCCGCAAATGAGTCTGTCCATAGGCTGTTCAGATTCCATATCTGCTTTAACAGCCTGGATCGTTTCTAACTGATCGGGTGTCTCTTCATACTCAAATCGAGCTTCAAGCTCTGTTTGCCACGAGTTATCCGGAGTGAAGGAGAAGGCACTCTGAGCTTTTCGCTTTGCATAGAGTTCAATCAAATCCCGGGCAATATCCTTTACTTTCTTTTTGGTGGTGGCTTTTTTCCTTGCCCACTCCCCCGAACCGAGTTTTGTTATTCTCGGTTGCTTTCCCTCTTTACCCGAGTACTTCTGAATTTTGTGAAGGCTCGATACATTTACATAGAGAGTTGAATCATCCTTATATCGGAGTACAGCCGCTTCTTGAGTAGTATTGCGGACTTTGATTTTTTTAAAACCTGCAAATTTTCCAATTCCGTAATCAACGTGAACTACATAGTCTCCAATATTCAGATCTTTTAGTTCTTTGAAGGAGATGCCGCCACGAACTTTTTTACGCTTTACTTTTGGGCGATGATAACGGTCAAAGATTTGATGATCAGTTAAAACCGCACTCTTTTCTGAGTTGAGTATAAACCCTTCATGAATAGTTTGAGTTGATACTCTATACATGAACCCGTCATCAGCTTCACCGAGTAGCTCTTCAAAACGCTCTTTCTGATTTTCATGATCAGCCAGAATGTATGTTTGATATCCTTTTTGGGTATGGTCTGTGATAAACTCTCGTAAAAGTTTAAAATTACCATGGAAAGAAGGGTGGGGCGATGTGTCCAGCTCGAAGGTCTTATCAATCTGAACCGATTTATTGAAGCTTCCAAGCAATATTAAAGGTCTTCTGCTGATATCTTTATCCCACTCATCGGGAGTTACGTAGTTAGTTTCGGGAGAAGGATACTGCTCAGGGTTTAGATCAGCATAACTCTTCTCAGCCTTTTCAAAAAATTCGGAAAGCTCCCCGCTTAGCACATCGAGGTCTTCGGCAACAAGAGTTGAATTTTCTGATAAGTACGAGAGAAGGCTCTCTTTTTCCTGAGCCTGATCGCCGCCTGAATTAGGCACCAGTCGTGTTTCGTTTAAAAATGAGATTGATCTTTGCGAATTTGGGTCGAATTCCCGGATAGATTCAATCTCATCACCAAAGAACTCTAACCTTACAGGATACTCACCGGAGAAGGGATATACATCAAAAATGCCGCCCCGTACTGCAAATTCGCCCGGAGCGTCCACGAATCGGGTAGATGCATACCCTTGGTTAGTAAGCTGTCCCGAGAGGCTTTCGGGGCTAATTTCACCACCCTTTTTTAGCATAATGGAAGATTGATGAAACAGATCAGCCGGAACCAGTTTTTCAACGATGGCATCAATGGATGCCACAATTATTCCGTTATCACCGGAACTGATTTTTTCGAGCACTTCAGACCGCTGTACTAAAACAGACATGTCCACAACTTTACCGGAGTCGTAGGGTTTCTTTCTGGTTGGAGGAAAGAGATACACATTAGATTCCGAAATTTGCTCTAAATCTGCTGCAACTGCGGCTGAACGCTCAAAATCTTTTGTAATGTATAGAAGTGTTCTTTTCTGAGGTTGAATTTCAGGAAGAAGAAAAAGGGCAGATGATCCCTGAAAGTTTTTTAATAAAAGACGTTTTTTTTCGCTCAGAAGTGCTTCTATTTCATCTACGGGTATGGATTTTAAAATGGAAGAGCGTATCTGATCAATCATAAATAAAAAAAGAAGGCTTCGGGTCGAAGCGGTTTTTAAGGTTTCAAAATTTTAGAGCCAGTTAGGATTGGAATAACGGTGATCTGACTAAAAAGCGTTCATTCAGAAAAGCAAGAAGTAGAAAAACCAAACCGGTAAGAAGATAGCTGAAATAGAGATCTTCATAATCTACATAGGTTATCTCTTCAATTTCAGATTGCTCTAAGCTGTCAATTTCCTGATATATTTCGGCATATTCGTCAACGTCAGTGGCTCTCCAATATCTCCCTCCGGTCTGAGAAGAGATCTGTTGCAACATCTCCTCGTCAATATTGACCTGAACATTTTGGTATCGTCTGCCGAAAATTGGATCATCAACAGGGTAGGGGGCTGTGCCTCTGGAACCGATTCCCACCGTGTATATCCGAATGCCATAAGTGGCGGCAATTTCCCCGGCGGTAATCGGATCAATTTCACCCGCGTTGTTCATTCCGTCGGTCAACAGTATAATTACTTTCGATTCTGCCGTGCTGTCTCTTAATCGATTTACAGCGGTGGCAATGCCCATACCGATAGCGGTACCGTCTCGAACCATTCCAAGATCAACAGTTTCAAGCATATTTTTAACAAGGTTGTAATCCAGTGTGGGTGGAACAACCGTGAAGCTCTCTCTCGCAAATACGTTAATTCCAATTCGATCTGAAATACGTCTGTCTACAAATTCCGATGCCAACTCTTTTGATGCAATCAATCGATTTGGCTTGATATCTTCAGCCAGCATGGAAGAGGAGATGTCAAGGCTAATCACAATATCTATACCTTCGGCACTGCGTTCAACGGTCGTATTCTGTAGCTGGGGCCTGGCCAGGGCTACAACAAAAAAAGTAAAAGCTAAAGTGTGTAATAAAGGAGTACTTCGAGATAACCAGACTCTATAACCTTTTGATATACCCTCAAGTTTATGAGTTGATGAGAATAAGAGAGCAGATTCTCTGGTTTTAACCCATTTCCAGATATGGTATCCCAGAAAGAGAGGTAAAAGTAGTAAAAGCCAAAAAAATTCAGGATTTGCCCAGCTCATTTCTGCCCGCTAATTTGATTATCAGACTTATCGGACTCAGCTTTTTCATGCTCTTGGCGTAAATGATCAATTGTTTCTACATCTGATTGAGAAACAATTTCTAGAAAAGTGTTTGCTTTCGTTAGTGTAGCATCGGCCTGCTCTTTTGTAGGCTCAAAGTGAGCAAACTTTACCATATCTGCACTGTTGAGAACTTTTCTGGTAATATTTATTACATCTGCAGATGTGAACTCTTTTTTAAGTGATGCCGTAATTTCTGAAGTTGTCATTTCTAAAGCGGGAATTCCGTGTACGCGTTTTAAATATCTGCGGATTGAATCTCCCAGCTGAATGTAATACTGCTCAAAATCACTAAATGATGATAATTCATCTACACTTCTAAGTTGTTCTAATTCTTCTCTTAATTGCTTCAGCGGATCGTTAAAAGGTACAGGTTTGTACTCCGTTTTAACCTGATCTCTTTTATCTTTTTGTTGCTGCAAATACCTGTAGATAAAGTATCCTGCTACCAGAACTATCAAGAGTATGAGCAGATACGGAAAAAGTGATCTTGCGAATTCAAATATTGGTTTTAACGGTCTGAACTCTTCATCATCTTCTGCAAGCAGTGTTTTAAAGAAAATAGGAACCTGATTCGTAAGCAGGGTAGTGTCACCGTCAGCCGAAGAGAGAACAATAGATTTTCTGCTCAGAGTCAGATTTTCCGTGCCAAAAAATTGCAGCTGATAGACCAGGCTGTCTCTGTTGGCGTGAACCTGATATCGTGTTCTGTTGACGAGCTCAACTTCTTCCTCAAAATCATCTTCAGCCGGATAAGATATTAACTGCTCTCTGCCGTCTACTACAATTGTGTACTCAAAAATGTCTCCCACACTAAGAGAATCTGTATCCACAAAGGTATAGACTTGCTGAGCAAACCCGGGAATTGCTAATAAGAGTAAAATTAACAGAGTTAAATAGCGTGCCGTAGCGTACACGATAAGGTTTTCTTTTATGTATGGGTTCATTGCAAACGGTGAAGATAAGAAAAGAGGAAACGAATAGAGAACTTCATTATTTGATGATTCTAAAATTATGATTCGACCTCAGATTATTTTAATTTTTGTCTGCTTTAGACTAACCAGTAAAAATTTATAGATGTCCCGAATACTTTTAATTGGGTTTGTATGCCTTCTAGCCGTTTTGTCTGTCGCTCTACTTGAGAGGCCGGAAAAGGTTGAGGATTTAGAAGAAAATATTATCAACGCCCAAAACTTTTATGAAATACCTCCACTTCCCGCAAAAGATATTTATGGGTTTATCATAGAAGGTGAGCAGATCCAAATTAAAGAGAGTGTTGTTCGGAGAAATGAAAGCTTATATATCATTCTCCGAAAGCATGATATCGATCCTCAAACGATTTATAATATCCAGCAAAAAGCCAGTGGGATTGTAAATTTGCGCAGAATGATACCCGGGCAGCAATATCGAATTTACAAAAATGATGAAGGCGCATTTGCCATGGTGTGGCATCAGTCAAAAGTTAACTATGCAGTTATCAACTGGCTGGATGAAATTGAAGTGGAAACCGGCATGGTGCCTATTACCAGGGTGGAAGCAGAAGCTGCGGGTGTGATTACCAGTTCTCTGTATGAGACTGTAGTTGGATCCGGTGTATCCCAAAGGCTCGGAGTTGAGTTAGCAGATGTGTTTGGCTGGGAAATAGATTTTTTCGCTCTGCGAAGCGGAGATCATTTTAAAGTGATTTATGAAAACCTCTATGCAAACGGTGAGTATTTAGGAATTGGCGATATTAAAGCCGCTGAGTTTCAACACAGGGGGAACGTTTATAAAGCCTACTATTTCGAAAATGATTCAAGAAGAGGCTTTTTTAATGAAAATGGTGATAGCATGCAGAAAGAGCTTCTAAAAGCTCCATTCCGATACAGCCAAAGAATCAGTTCTAACTTTTCGCATAGCCGGTTCCATCCGATTTTAAATCAGAGAAGGCCACACTACGGAACCGATTATGCAGCCCCAACCGGAACCCCGATCATTTCAGTAGGTGACGGAATAGTCACAGAAGCTCAGTACAGAGGCGGAAATGGAAACATTGTTCAGATCAGACATAACAACAGTTACAAAACCGCATACCTTCATCTGAACGGATTTGCCCCGAGTATAAGGCAAGGTGCCAAAGTAGAACAGGGACAGGTTATCGGTTACGTAGGGCAGACAGGATTGGCCACCGGGCCTCATCTATGTTACCGGCTTTATGTAAATGACAGGCCGGTCAACTCGGTAACTGTAGATCTGCCGGCAGCTGAGTCTTTAGAAGAGGAGTATCACGAAGAGTTTCAACATGTTGTGAATACCTTAAATATTCGATTAAGCGACTTAGATTTACATTCAGAAATAGCCTCAAACTAATAGCGGTTGATTCTTTTTCTAAAGAAGTTTGTTAGGGGCCGAATGTAAGACTCGTTAGTGTAGACATCTACAAAATCCATTCTGTTTTTTACGAAGTAGTCGTCTAACTCTCTTTTTCTTTTGAATACCTTCTTTTTGAACTCTACCCGAACACGTTTATCAGAAGTGTCAACAACGAGCTGACTACCCGTTTCTGCATCACGAAACGGTACAATTCCCAAATCCGGTAATTCCTCTTCTAGCCTGTCTCGAATTATCAAATTGACAAGATCGTGCTTACGGGAAGTAATTTTATGCTGTTTTTCAAAATTTCGATCCTCAAAGTCTGATGCCAATACTACAATAGCTTGTCTGTTAAGCAATCGATTCACGTAAGAAAGAGCATCGGCTATGTCTGTGCTGTTGCCTGATGGCTTTGTGGTATACATTTCGCGAATAAGTCGTAAAACGTGCTTTTTTCCTTTTTTAGGCGGAATAACTTTCTCCACTTTATCGCTAAAAAGGAGCAATCCTACTTTGTCAGAATTTTTTATGGCGCTGAACGCTAAAACAGCACAGATCTCAATGGCCAGTTCCATTTTTGTTTGTGAACGGCTTCCGAACAACCCGCTTGGAGAGATGTCTACACATAGCATTAAGGTCTGCTCACGCTCTTCCTCAAATACTTTGATGTAGGGTTCATCATTTCGGGCAGTTACATTCCAGTCAATTTGCCGGATATCATCACCGTATGTATAAGTTCTCACCTCGGTAAATTCCATTCCCTGCCCTTTGAAAGCAGACTGATATTCACCGCCAAAAATGTTGTTTACGAGCCCTTTGGTTCGAATTTCAAGCTTTCTGATTTTTTTCAGTACATCCTTCGATATCATAAACTAACTAGTAACAGAAGTTCATCTATTTAAAGACTTAACAGAAGTAAATGCCAATCAATCTTATCCAATATTGGAGATCATCGGCACTTCATTTTCTAAATAAAGTAAAATGGGTCACTTAAGTTTGTCTTTATTTGAGTTCGCAATTTTCAAATCGCGAATGAAGATAATATAAATTAAAGCTGAAGTAACCAATGATTTATAAATGGTGAGATAGCTGCTACTTCATTACTTAAGAGTAAAGTTCCGTGCGGATTAGTTTGTATGAGCTACTTGATTCAGCATCCGGATATCATTCGATACCATTTTGCTCCTGGCGGACTCTGTTCTTTCAAGTGTATTCAAGGCATTTAATGAGCTCAATAGATGTTTGTTGGCAAGCTCAATATTACCTTGTTTGAAATTATAAATACCAAATTGATGATCCGCAATTGCTCTTTCCAGTGTACTTTCCGGATGTATCTCAGTCACTTTATTGTAACCTTCAGTAATTAAGTGATCCGCTTTTTCACTGCCATCAGAGTGAATTTGGCTAAATCCAAGATTCATCTGGGTTCTGGCTGTAAAAGAGTGATTCTCGCCTAAGAACTCATTAAAAATATTAAGTGCTTTCTCGAATTGTGGGTTTGCTTCATCATATTTACCCGTCATTAACAGAAGTTCACCGTATGAGAAATAGCTGATTGCTGATGCTACACTATTCTTGCCAAACCTCTCTTCCTTTTTGGAAATTACCTTAATGAAAGTTTTTGCGGAGAGATCAAATTTACCTTGATCACGCTGCATAATTGCGAGGTTATTTAAGGTGAGGAGAGTCTTAGGGTGGTTTTCACCTAGTATTCTGTTTCTTAAAAAGAATGCTTCACTAAACAGCTTTTCAGCTTCACTAAACTGCCCCAAATTCATAAGCAGTGCACCTAAGCTGTTCTTGCTTTCAGCAATGTCAGGATGAGTATCACCAAAAATCTGAATACGTTTATCTAATACTTCTCTGAAGATATTTTCCGCTTCTTCATAATATCCTCTGTTAAATTGAGTAACACCCACGCCGTTTAAAGCTGCTACAGTTTTAGCATGATATTCACCCTGCTGAGAACGTAGTAAATCGTAATTCTTTCTGAATATCTCTTCAGCTTCTTTATACTTTCCCTGTCTTCTTAGAACATAAGCTTGTTCATTTATGGCATCGGTATAATTGTGTAAATAGGATGCCGAGTGATTTTCCAATATTCCCAAAGCGTAGTCGTATAGATTTTCGGCTTCGTCATAATTACCCATTGAGCTGTATACGGATGCCTGAGAAGCAATTGCCAGTGCCGTTTCCGGATGATCAATTCCATGTAAACTGGTATAGATCTCTACACTCTTGTCGATTAAGCTTTTAGATTTTGGAAGGTTGCCAATTTTCAGGTACACTTTGCCAATTACGCTGAACATTTGAGCCTGAAGCTCCGGCTGATTTACCAGTTTTTCTGCCCTGTCTAATCCTCTTTCGAGTAATTCCTGTGCAGTAATAGTTTCCCCGAGAGACTGATTAGGATTATTTGCTTCAAATAGGTCGTACAGTAGGGAAGAAACTTCAGCCGTTTTCATAGCCTCGTATTGAGCGATATTTCTTTGCTCTGTAATTCTATTTGTGTGAAAAATTGAAAATGTTATGGAGATAAGAAGTAACGCTGCAGCTACAAAAATTTGCTTATAGTTTCTCCGAAATAACTTTTTAGTTCGATAAGTGAAGTTTCCCTGGTGTGCCAGCACAGGCTCATTGTTGAGGTACCTTTTAAGATCTTCAACGAGGTTATCGATGGTTTGATAACGTTGCGAGCTTTCTTTTCGAAGAGCTTTTAGTACAATGGCATCGATATCGTTCCTTAAAACTTTAAAGAGTTTTGATGTAGATAATCCTCTGGATTTGGAAATTTTACTTTGATTCTCAACCGTTAGCTGGTTGTACTTGACAGATGGTTTAAGTGGCTCTTTATTAATTATCTTGTTTTGCCCGTTGAAAGGACTCTCCTCACTTAAGTCGAATGGTGTTATACCACTTAATAACTTATATAGTATTACACCCAGCGAGTAAGTATCAGTAGAGGTGGTGATACCATCACCTGATATTTGTTCAGGTGCTGCATATGCAGGAGTTACAGCTTGCACAGATGTAACTTCATGTGTTTGATCTAGCCCAACTTTATCTTCAATCAGTTTGGCAATTCCGAAGTCTAAAATCTTAACATGGCCGTTTCTGTCAATTAATATATTGGCCGGTTTAAGGTCTCGGTGAATAACTAAATTGTTATGCGCAAACTGGACTGCATCACATAAAGAGATCAGAAGATTAATACGCTTTTTAACAGTCAGTTTATTGCTATCACAATATTCATCAATTGGAATGCCATCTACATATTCCATAACAAGGTAGGGCAACCCGAAATCGGTGACACCCCCATCCAGAAGTTTTGCAATATTTGGATGGTTGAGGCCTGCAAGGATTTCTCTTTCTCTTTCGAACCGGCAGATATTCTCGGGGGTTTCCATACCATGACGTACAATTTTTAACGCCACAGTTTGCTCATAAATACCGTCTACTCTTTTGGCTTCAAAAACGGTACCCATTCCTCCGTGACTAATCAGATCAACAATTTCATATTTATCAATGATGGACCCAATGAGCCTTGTAGATACGCCATTCTTATTACCTGAAGCATTGCTAATCGCAGATTTTAAAACTTTGTCTGCATTGGAAAATAGATTAGAAGATTCCTGAATAGATTTCAGATAGTTTAACACTCTGAGATACAGTTGTTCATCACCTTCACACTGTTCCCGAATAAATTGGTTTCTTTTTTCGGTGGGAAGTAATAGAGCTTCATCTACAATATTTTCAATAACTGTCCAATTTGACATGAAATGCCTGTTTTTACACCAGAAGTTTATATCGATTGAGCCTAAGTGTTTTTTACAAATTGCAATCTATAAGAGCTTTCTGCAAATGAGATTAATTTAATGCCTAAGCCTTTCTACTGTATGGAACGTATTTTGGGAAATCCTTACAGTTTTTTAGAAAAAAAGTGGTAATAGATAATTATTTCTATTCAGACCGATAATTGTAGAGCTAAGGATCAGAAAGAGGATAGGGTAAAAGTCTGTTCATTAATTATAAAAAAAGCCGAAAGGGATTTTACCCATCCGGCTTGAGAAATAAACTGTAATCTTCTTAAAGGATTATCCTACGATGAAAAAGAGGATTGCTGCAATTACAAAGAAATTGATTATGCTGAGAGGTAATAGCCTGGACCAACCCAACTTCATCACCTGATTATATTTAAATCTTGGTATTGTCCAGCGTACCCAGATGAATACGAATACAAAGAACGCAGTTTTACCGGTGAAGACGGCTACATCTAAAATTCCTTTCATTAATGGAGACATTTCCGGTAACCAATAGCCGGCGAAGGGGAGGTGATAGCTTCCAAAAAAGAAAGTAGTCATCAGCATAGAGTTGATGACAACGTGCATGTACTCAGCTAAGAAGAACATTCCGAATTTCATTGAGCTATACTCGGTATGAAATCCACCAACAAGCTCTTGCTCGGCTTCAACCAAATCAAATGGTGTTCGATTACTCTCTGCGAATGCAGCGATAATGAAAATAATTGCCCCTAGTGGATTTAAAAAAACGAACCACCAGTTTTCCTGTGCAACAGCAATATCAACAACACTTAAAGAGCCTACAAAGAGTACGACGGAGGCTACAGCCATTCCCAATGGCAATTCATAGCTAATCATCTGTGCTGCGGCTCTCAAGCCCCCTAAGAGAGAATACTTACTGTTAGATGCCCAACCTGCGAGAGTTACACCATATACTCCCAAAGAAGCTACGGCCAGTAAATATAGAACTCCTGCATTTATATCCGTTGCATACAGTCCTTCACCAAAAGGTATAACGGCAACGGTCAAAAGAGCGGTTACAACCGGTATCATCGGTGCTACGGTGTGCAGAACCTTATTACCTTTATCGGGTGTTACATCTTCTTTTAAAATAAGTTTTAATACATCAGCAATAGGTTGCAGTAACCCTAAAGGTCCTACCCTGTTCGGACCAACTCTGTTCTGTATGAATGCCGCAACGCGACGTTCAGCATATACACTAATCGCTGCCGAATTAAGGAGCATGAATAGTCCAACTCCCAAAACGATGTAAGATGTCAATGTGACTTCAGCCATCCCCAATAATATTTGTTATTAAAATTATACAGTTTGTTGTTCTTTTTGAATGACGATACCTGATTCCTCATCCATTCTGGCATAGCTTACACCATCGAAAGGTGCCAATGTGGATGAAATCTCATCCATAATTTCTCTGCCGGATAAGAAATTAAAATCATTCAATCCCATCTCTTCAGATATTTTATTGATTACAATCCAAAAGGGGAGGCAATCAACTTTATTTTCTTCAGTAACCCAGTTATCGAAGTTTGTTCCGTAACGGTCTAATCGTCCTTCATTCATCTCGAAATCCAATCGCCTATTTGTGTACTTAGTCTCTTTGGCGGGAATTGATCGCTGAATGCGTCCATCGATATTTACATAGCTTGCAGCGTGTTCAGCAATGCATGTAATTGGAATGACCAAATCTGCGAATTTAGTTGTTTCGGTATGATTAGTTGCAAAATTGACAACAAACGTGTTGTTCAAGTGATCTTTTGTGATAACTTCACGATCCAACAGGTTGTCGTTTAATAGAAGAACTACTTTTGCACTTGATGCTGATTTCGAGAGTTCATCACCGGTGATTTCTTTAAAACCGAGAAGCCGGCATCCATTAGCATTTGGTGCAACATCATCTGTTAACAGAAATCCATCCCCTTTACCATTTTCTATGTGGGAGCAGAACACAGGATCATTATAACCCAAAATAGAGGCGAATTTAGAGAGTATGTAGTTCTCTTCAACAGAGGAGTGAGGGCTGCCTATAAGCAGAATTTCATCTTTTGAAACGCCTTCGAGTTGCTCGGCAGCTGTAGCAAAAGCATTACTCCAGGATGATTTAATTTGTCCCTCATCAATTTTTTGAAGAGGTTTTGAAATCCTGTTTTCATTAAAGAGTCTGTACGCTTCACGCCCCTCATCCGGCATCCAGTGATCGTTCACAGCCTCATTGTATCGGGGAGTGATACGAAGAATGAGGTTATCTCGTGTCCATAAATCAATATTAGTACCTTTTGCATTGGTTATATCAATGCTTGGTGTTTGATTCATTTCCCAAACACGTGCTTTAAACCTGAAATCTGCGGATGTTAAAGCTCCAACCGGACAAATATCGACGGTGTTAAGAGAGTATGCATCATCAAACTCCATTCCGGGCGCAGTGGTTGGGTAGTTCTTATCTCCCCGTGAGGTAATTGTAAGCTGATGTGTTTCACTGATCTCATCAGTAAATCTGACGCAACGGGTACAGTTAATACACCGCTCTGCATCGAGAATAACACGAGGGCCTAACTGAATTCTTTTCGGCTTGTGAACCTTTTTTACTTCAAACCGGCTGCCTTCAGGTCCGTACTTATAGGTTTGAATCTGAAGCGGGCACTCACCGGCCTGATCACAAATCGGGCAGTCAAGAGGATGATTTATTAAGATAAACTCGAGATTATCCTTTTGTGCTCTTTCTACTAATTCATCCGTTTCCTGTGTTCGAACGACCATGCCATCAGAAATCATGATATTACATGATGTTTGAAGTTTGGGGAACCAACGAATTACCCGTTCTCCGTTCTCGTCCAGTTCATATTCACCGGTTTCCCTGTCTTTAACGGGTTGACCTACCTTTACCAGACATTGCCGGCAGTTAGCAGGAGCAGACATTGAAGGGTGATAACAGAAAAAGGGCACTTCAAGGCCTTGATCCTGGATGAACTGAAGAAGCCTTTGATCTCCTTCATATTCGAATCGTTTCCCATCTATAAATACTTCAGGCATTGTATCTTCGTCTTAATTTTGAGAGTGTTTACCTGATTGATTTCAGATAAACCGTTCATCTAATTTCTGTTAAAAAATTAATGCAAATTTCAGTTAAGCTACGGCGTGAACTGACTTCTTACACCTTGCTTCGAATTCATCTCTGAAACGTGTAATTGTATGTCTTACCGGCCAGGCAGCAGCATCAGCTAGTGCACAAATTGTTCTGCCTTCCATCTGTGTGGTAATATCCAGGAGCAGATCTAAATCTTTAATTTCTCCTTCACCGTTTTTAATCTTTAGCATAACCTTTTCAAGCCAGCCGGTTCCTTCACGGCAGGGGGTACACTGCCCGCAAGACTCGTGATGGTAAAAATGAGTAATTCTCCATAGCATGTCCACCATGTCAGTGTCTTCATCCATAACAACCATACCGGCTGTTCCCAGCATGGTACCAACTTCCCGGAGTGAATCACTGTCCATAGTAACTCCATCCAGCTGATCAGCTCTTACTACCGGAGTTGATGACCCGCCGGGAATTACTGCTTTAAGTTTTTTCCCATTCCTCATTCCCTGGGCAACATCATTAATTAGCTCAAGGATAGGCATTCCGGAAGGAAGCTCATATACGCCCGGTCTATTCACATGGCCGGAAATTCCGTACAGGAGAGGTCCCGGATGATTTTCTGCTCCAACGCTTTTAAACCAATCTGCCCCTTTTTTAATTACATTCGGTACGTGAGAAAGAGTTTCTATATTGTTGATTGTTGTTGGACGTCCCCATAACCCTTTCTGCGCAGGAAATGGAGGCTTCACTCTTGGATATCCTCGTTTACCTTCAAGTGATTCGAGCATGGATGTCTCCTCACCGCAGATGTAGGCTCCGGCACCTGAATGGACGTAAAATTCCACATTATAACCGGACCCAAAAATATCTTTACCGATCATGCCGGCATTGTAGGCATCTTGTATAGCCTTCTCCATCATATCGATGTAGGCTTTATATTCGCCTCTGATGTAAACATAGATAGCCGTTACTTCCATCGCATAGGCAGCAATAAGAGCCCCTTCAATAAAAATATGTGGATTATATTCAAAAATCTTTCGGTCTTTGAAAGTGCCGGGCTCAGATTCATCGCCATTGCAGGCCAGATAGCGTGGTCCGCCGTCGGCAGGAGGCATGAATGACCATTTCAATCCGGCATTAAAACCTGCACCGCCACGACCGCGAATGTTGGCATTTTTAACCTCATTAACAACACTTTTCGGATCTGACCATTTTTTATTGTCAGTTAAAACAGCCTTCCATGCATCGTAGCCACCATTTTTTCGGTACACATCAATTTTGTGAAGATCTTTGATGTTGGGAATCAATACCGGCTCATAATTTTTCCAATCAACTGTACTCATAGTTATTATTTAGCGTTTCTGAGTGGCATTTCAATTTGTTCGTAATCAGGTGTTTTACCCGATTTCAGATCGTCAATGAGTTTGTCAACTTTTTCAGGCGTCAGATTATTCACGTACTTATCATTGGTAACCTGCAGCATAGGAGCGTAACCACAAGCACCCAGACATTCAACCTCATTTAGGGTAAACATACCATCATCGGTGGTTTCACCTTTTTTAATGCCAAGTTTTTTCTCTGCATGTTCCAGGATATCGTAGCCACCGCACAATTGACAACTAAGGCAGGTACAGACATCCAGTACAAACTTGCCTTTTTCTTCTTTATAGTACTGTGTGTAAAAGTTCGCAACCCCGTGAACATGAGCTTCAGGTAAACCAAGGGTAGTGGCTACAAGATTTTGAACGTCACCATCTACATGCCCAAAGCGATTTTGTGCAACCCATAAAGCGGGTAAGGTGGCCGCTTTTACATCAGGGTATTTCGCCTTGATTTTCTCAATTTCGTTAAGATCGTCTTGTGTGAATTCGTATTTCATAATGTTTATTTATCAGCTTCTCCCATTACAGGATCCATACCTCCAATTATAACTACGGTATCTGCAACCATTTCACCATCGATAATATTTTCTAAAACCTGCAGGTTAACAAATGATGGTGCTCGTACTTTTAGTCGCCATGGATGGCCCGTTCCGTCACTCTGGATGTAATATCCGAGTTCTCCTTTTGGAGCTTCAACGGCACTGTAGGCCTCCGCACCTTCCGGTGGACAAATACCTGTGTCGGTCATCATAAAGTCGTGAATCATACCCTCCATCGAGTAATATACTTCATCTTTGGAAGGGTAGGCCTGTTTTGCGTTATCAGTACGTACCGGACCTTTCGGTAATTTTTCTAAACACTGGTTAATGATGCGGATACTTTCGCTCATCTCTTCCATACGTACGAAGTATCTGGCTAAATTATCACCCTCCATTCGTGTGGGAACTTCAAATTCTACTTCATCATATCTGGCATACGGGGCAAACTTTCTGATGTCTAACCCAAAACCGGCAGCTCTCAGAACAGGTCCTGTAGCGCCAAAACGCAGAGCATCTTCAGTTTTCAGAACACCAACAGCCTCGTTTCTGTCAATAAAGATTCTATTTCTATCGAGAAGCTTGTGGTAGTCTTTGAGTTCCTGTGGGAAAGTTTGGGCAAACTCTTTAATAGCACCCATCGCCTCATCAGTTATATCGTTTGCCACACCGCCAATTCGTGCATGGGAAACAGTAAAGCGATGACCGGTAAGACGGTCCATGATATCGTAAATCTTTTCGCGCTCCTTAAATGTCCAGATAAAGAAAGATACGGCACCGGCATCCATAACCATGGTTCCAAGCCACAATAGGTGGGATGAAATTCGTGCCAGCTCACATCCAATCATGCGTATGTAGTGAGCTCTTTCAGGAACTTCTACGTTGGCCAATTTCTCAACAGTTTGGCATAGAGCTACATTATTACTGTAAGGAGATAAATAATCCATACGGTCTGTGTATGGCATGAACTCCTGATACGTCTTGTTTTCAGCAATTTTTTCCACACCGCGGTGAAGGTATCCAATATCGAGTTTTGCTTTCTCGATAGATTCGCCATTTAACTGAAGCACCAACCTCAATACACCGTGAGTAGCAGGGTGCTGAGGGCCCATGTTAAGGATCATCTTCGAAGTGAGCGGATCGTTATCATCCATCTCTTCGATAGTGGTGTGCTTATCTTCCAAGCTTTGATAGAGCTTCTTCTGATGCTCTTTAAAAAACTTAGAATGAACTTTCGATTGAATATCCGTTAATTTCATAAAGTCTTTCTATTCAGTATCGGGTGTAGAATTAGGCAGCTCGATAGACCCCGGAATTCCCAATAATGGAAACTCTTTTCGAAGTGGGAAGTAGTCAAAATCTTCAGGCATTAATATTCTTCTGAGGTCCGGATGGTTGGTGAAGTTAATGCCAAACATGTCATAAACTTCTCTTTCCGCCCAGTTCGCAGAGTCCCAAACAGATGTAACTGATTCTGCTTCGGGATTTTCTTCTTCGCAACGAACTTTGAGGAAGAGTCGGACACCATCCCGTAGGGAGATTAAGTTATAGACAACTTCAAAACGCTCTTCTGATGTGTATCGATCAATACCGAAAACATCGGCCAGATAGGTGTAATGATGTTCGTTTTTTAAATAATCTGAGATTTCTACAATAGACTTCCGATCAACTAGTACAAAAGTAGAGCCGGTAGATTGGTATACCTCTAGTATTTTGCCCTCGAATGACTCAGAAAGGCCATCAATAGCTTTTTGGAGTGGTTCTGATAATTCTAAACTCATAAGATTTATCTATCGAGCGCGACAGAGTGCTCAGTTTTAATTTTATCTTGGATTTTCATCAACGCATGCAATACGGCGTCAGGTCGGGGAGGGCATCCGGAGATATAAGCATCAACGGGAATAAAATTATCAACACCCTGCACTACTCCGTAGCATCTGTGCATACCGCCGGTAGAAGCACATGCTCCCATTGCGATACACCATTTTGGATCCGGCATCTGATCCCAGATTCTTCGAATGGCATGCGACATCTTATATGTACACCACCCGGCAACAATCATAACGTCGCTCTGTCTTGGTGAAAAACGCATCACCTCAGATCCAAATCTGGCTGCATCATAACGAGGCCCTGCAAACGCCATCATTTCGATAGCGCAACATGCTAACCCCATTGGCATTGGCCATGCAGCATTTGACCTGGCCCAGTTGACCAGTGAGTCTACTTTAGTGGTTAAATACCCTTCACTTAATGAACTTTCTAAACCCATAATTAAATTATTTCGATAATGCTTCGTATTTAATGTTTTTAACGTCCCAATCTAATGTGCCTTTTTTCAACGTGTAGAGCAGTCCGATAAATAACACTACAATAAATATTGTCATGGCTATAAACGTTCCGGTTCCATGTTCCATAAAACGAACAGCCCAGGGATAAATAAATACAACTTCCAGGTCAAAAACGATAAACTCCATTGCAACAAGATAATAGGCGATTGAGTAACGCTCTTTAGCTTCACCAACGGGGTCCATTCCGCTTTCGTAGGGGCTCAATTTATTTGTGTTAGGGCGATAAGGTCCTAAGATCCTTGAGAGCGACATTAAAACAAGTGCTAATACAAATGCTACTCCTATCAGTACCAGAATGGGATAATATTGTTCAAGCATGAAAAACGGTTAGAATTAATTTTGCCTTAAATTACCGCCACATCGACGGAAAGTCAACGAAATTACCCTCCAAATATAGCAGGTTTTCAGCCCAACTTTGAACTCTTTTTTTAAAAAAGATAAAGAAGGAAGTGGGGAGAGAAATTTTATGAATCCTATAACTGATTAGCCTTCAAAACCTGTTGTGGAACAGTAATATTTTCAGGATTCATAAAGAGCAATGAGAGTAGCTAAATCTTCTTCAAAAAGAGTAGTGTTCTGCATCGAAAGATCACTGATCAGGGTATTAATGATTTGCTGACCCTGAGCTGAACTAAGTGAGGCAACTTTATCGAAAGAGGAAAAATCATCTGACTGAAAAAGGGGAGAATTAAGGTGGGGTAAAAAAAGATAGTCGAACCTATGACTCTCTTTTAAACCTGCCAAAAATTCTTCATACCCATAATGATTTTGCAATTTTTCCATAGTTTCATGAGCATCGCACCACTGCGTGAGTCGCCGGCTTCGTTCAGCCCAGCGATTTTTGTCGGTTTCTTGCCGGTACAATCTGTTTAGCTGAATTAGGATTTTCTCTTTTTCCTCATTGTTGAGGGACTCTGAGAAATAGTAAGCCGGTTGAGCAATCAAATCCTGGTGGTTTTCAAAAAACTGATGAGTGCCCGGAAGATGATATAATGCTGCAAAAATCGTCTCGCCGCAGTAGTCGAAAAGCTGGGCAATCGATAATGTTTCTTCCGGTTTATCAGTTTCTGAATGGGGCTCTTTATCTGTCTGATTGCATCCCGCAATCAGTCCAAAATAGAGTAGTATGCAAAGGAGTTTTAGGAATATGGGCTGTTTATTCATTACTACCAGCCAATTCTTCCTCGTCGGTCATCCCGCTCTCTGTCGGCCGGCTCTTCCGGTAATACAAATCCCGGAGGCTGCTCGAATGCATCATAACTCCACGGAGCATCAGGATCGGAAGTTACATTGTTTATAAATTGCCCAACAATAGGCAGGGCTGTACGGGCACCCTGGCCAATACTTGTCGGAGAGTTGGTGGGAAATCGAATTCGACGATCTTCACCGCCAACCCAGGAACCCATCACAATGTGGGGCATCATAGCAACAAACCAGTTGTCGGCACTGTTTTGAGTCGTTCCGGTCTTGCCGGCTACATCCTGCTGAACGCCGTAAACATTACGCAGACGTACACCGGTGCCGTGATAACCATCACCACCACGAATTACGCCTCTCATCATATCAATCATCATGTAAGCCGTTTCCGGACTGATCACTTCCTCAGTATATTCAGGGTTGAATTCTGCAAGTACATTCCCTTCGCGGTCTTCTATACGGGTAATGGCAACAGGATCAATATGAACACCCTGATTTACAAAAGTTGTGTAAGCACTTACCAGCTCCAGAAGCGATACTTCTGTAGTACCTAAAGCAATGGAGGGGAAGACTTGAGAGCTTCTCATCTCAATACCAAGGTTGGAGGCCATTTCGGCGATTTTTCTTGCGGCCGGCATCAGATCATCTGCGCGGTTTGTCCCGGGGGCTCCGGCAATCTCGGGTAGTAAACGTACTGTAACGTTATTCAAACTACGTGCCAGTGCTTCCCGTAATGCAACCATCTCCGGTCCGGCCGGAACAGATGGATCTTTAGGGCTCCACAACCTGCCGGAGGTTTCGATAAAACTGGTTGGAAACTTTGAAAATCTGTGATAGGGCATGTATCCGTTATCAATGGCAACGGCATAGACAAAAGGTTTGAAGGTAGATCCTGCCTGTCTTCTGGATTGATGCACATGATCAAACTGTTGTGAACCAAAATCGGCACCGCCTACCCAGGCCAATACATTTCCATTTGCGGGATCTACAGCTGTAAAGCTTGCCTGGAGTTTTGTTTTGGCTCGCTTTACAGAGTCAACATAGGCAGAGTCTGCCATTAACTCAGCAAAGACAACAGACTCCTGATCGGTGTTATATTTCTGGAAACCATTTTTGTAGCGATCTGTTTCCCTGATATATTCTCGCAAGAACTGAGGGTATTGATCCCAATACTCATCCATATATTCGCCGCCGCGTGAGGTCCACTCCTGTTCAAAAATTGGCTGAAACTCCAGGAGTTTTTCCTGAACTGCACTCTCGGCATGACGCTGTAGTCTGGAATCGATTGTAGTATATATGACCAATCCATCTGTGAAGAGATCATATCCATTTTCTAATGCCCAATCCTGGATTCGGAGGCGTACATACTCTCCAAAATAACGGCTCTCTCTGCCGGATCTTGAAGGAGGTTGATAATTTAATTGAATCTCTTCGAGCCGCAGATTTTGAAATACTTCGCTGTTTATAAATCCTCTGTTAAACATCTGATTGAGGACAACATTACGACGGAACTGTGCCCGTTCAGGAAATCTTCTGGGATTGTAGGCATAAACAGCTCTCAATTGACCAATCAGCGTTGCAGCTTCACTTACGGTGATATCTCTGGCGGGCTTTCCATAATGAGTACGGGCTGCCTGTTCAATGCCAAATGCACTATTGCTGAATTCAACTGTATTCAGGTACATCTCGATGATTTCGCGCTTGGTGTAGTTGTTTTCGATCTGAATGGCTGTGATCATTTCCCGCAGCTTTCGGGTAACAGAAACTTCAAATCCAATATTTCGATATAGATTCCTTGCTAACTGCTGGCTGATCGTCGATCCACCCTGAATTCTACCCTGTATCCAATAATAGGGAAGTCCCGCGATTCTTCGAATATCGATCCCCCAGTGATCGAAAAAGCGGTGATCTTCTGTAGCAATTAATGCATTAATAATATTGGGAGAGATCTCGTCTATTGTAACGTAGGTTCTGTTTTCTACAAAGTAGCGATCAAGTACTGCACCGTCCCGGCTGCGAACTTCGGTGGCAACAGCAGTTTGAGGGTTTTCAAGTTCCTGGATGGAGGGTAGTCCCTGCACCAGATAAGTAAAATATCCGGCTCCAATCAGAATAAGCAGTAGCAACGAAAGCCCGCCATAGAGAAGAACTTTTTTTCCTAATGATCCGATTTTAGAGGAATTCTCCGGGGGAGATTCGCTGTCTTTGTTTTTTCCCATTACACTTTTTCGATACTCCGGATCTTCAAAATACCGATCCATATCGATGTTGTGCTCGTTATCGCTCATTTTTAAAATTCTGTGTGTAAAGTGTTTGGTTTATCGAACTGTTTTTTCTCTGCATCCCATTTAACGAGTTCAACTCTGTTGTTGGTATACAATGCAACGGTCCGATCTTTGTAGAAAGTACCCAGGTTTATATATGTGCCAAAAGAGAATGTTTCCACTCTGGGAAAATGGTCATGGCCACAAATTACGTAATCATAATCAGTTTCCTTAAGAAATTGTTTGGACCACTTATCTAATCTTTCAGGATTTTCGTCCGGATTATTTCTGCTGTAGTTGGAAAACTGCTTCATTAAATGAAGTCCGGAGTCGGCGCTGTAAATAGTTTGATACGCCTTTGTGAACAGTGGGTGCCGAAGCAGGCGATGGTAAACAGGTCTTTTCAAACCAAATTCTGGATTACTAAGACCGTCACCATGATGCAAAAAGAGTTTCTGTGATCCAAGATGCAGTGACTTGTAATCTTTAATTACTTCAAACCCCAGATTTTTGAAGTGTCCCCGGGTCCAGTTATCGTGATTTCCTGTAATGTATGTAGCCGGTTTGAATGTATGATTATAGGCAGAAAAGTGATGTAAAAGCCGTTTTCCCATTTCGGGAACCTTGTCTTTAAACTCCATCCAGTAATCAAACAGATCTCCAAGTATGTGCAGTTGTATATTATTTTCAATGGAGAACTGCACCAGGTCAATTAAATCATTTTCGAGCTGATCATTTTTTTGATTAGAAAATGCACCGAGGTGAACATCAGACAAAAAAAGGTGTTTCATCATTAACTACTTTTTTCTGTTGATGATAAACCTGATCAGGTCTTCGAAATCGTTTAATCCATCTTTAATTGGGAGTGTATGAAGGGTATCAAGAGCTTTTGAAGCGTAATCCTGCATTGTTTCTTCAGCAGCTTTGAGGCCGTCATATTTGTGTACGAAGTTTACGATTTCGTTGACATTGGCCGACTTCTTCTTACGTTTTTTCATCAGTCGCCTGATTTTTAACTGCTCCAAAGCGGGTGCTTTTTCAAGTGCCTTGATCAAGGGCAGAGTTACTTTTCTCTCCTGAATATCATTTCGAGTGGGTTTCCCTACATTATCAATTCCGTAATCGAAGAGATCGTCTTTTATCTGAAAGGCGATACCTACGTTCATTCCAATCTCTCTCATGCTTTTAATTACCTCCGGATCATCCGTGGCAGCAATGGCACCGCATTCGCAGCAAGCGGAGATCAGGCTGGCCGTTTTTTCCGATATAATTTGATAGTAGCGCTCTTCCGTCATGTTAAACAGCTTCGAGGTTTTAAGCTGTCTTAATTCTCCTTCACTCATTTTACGAACGGCGTCAGACAGAACATGAAGTAGTTCGTACTCTTTATAGTCAAGAGCTACCAGAAGCCCTTTTGAGAGTAGAAAATCACCCAGTAATACGCCGGCTTTATTTTTCCAAAGCTTGTTGATGCTTAAAAAATCTCTTCGCAAATCTGCCTCATCCACTACATCATCGTGTATAAGTGTAGCCGTGTGAAGAAGTTCGATCATGGTGGCGGCTACGTAGCTGCGCTTATCAACTTTCCCAAACATTCTTGCGGTCATAAAGACAAGTGTTGGGCGAATTTCTTTCCCTTTTTGACGCAGCAGGTACTGTATGATTTGGTCTAATACAAAAACATCACTCCTTAACTCATCTTTAAAAAAAGATCTGAAGGTAGTGAGATTTTCCTGTATAGGAGACGTTATCTCTTTAAGGGAGAGTTGGTTGCTTTCTTTATTTGAATCTTTCAGTACTGCCTCTGAGGCCATGTATATATTATCTTTTTATAAATTGGACTAAAAAGTAAGAATAAACTGATTAAATAGTTGCGCAATGATGAAGGGCTCTTTAGTTTTACAACTTATTCAAATTTACTATGAATCTAAATTTTTGAATCTTGAAAAAAATAGGTGTTTTAACAAGTGGGGGTGATTCCCCGGGTATGAATGCAGCGTTTAGAGCAATCGTTCGAACTGCGCATTCTTTGGAAATTGAGGTAGTTGCTATTCGTCATGGTTATAAGGGATTAATTTTAGACGACATTTTTAGTGTTACGTCAAATGATGTATCAAATATAATTCAGAGAGGCGGAACAGTTCTGAAATCTGCCAGGTGTGAAGAGTTTCGTGCTCCTGAAGGCAGAGAAAAAGCTGCAAAAGTTCTTGCAAAACATAACATTGAAGCTCTCATTACAATAGGTGGTGACGGTACATTTCAGGGAGCCGCGCTGCTTGGAAAGGAACATGATATAAATGTAATCGGAGTTCCTGCCACGATTGATAATGATCTCGTAGGGTCTGATGAAACGATTGGCTACGATACCGCGCTCAACACAGCGATGGAGGCGATTGACAAAATCCGCGATACCGCAGACGCTCACGATCGTCTTTTCCTGGTAGAGGTTATGGGTAGAGATGCCGGGTTTATTGCTCTGGAAACAGGTATAGCCGGTGGAGCTGAGCTTATTCTCTTGCCGGAATCGCTCACAGATATTGACGAGGTAAAAACATCTCTTCATGACGTTTTGAGTGAGCAGAGAAGAAGCAGCCTGGTGGTAATTGCCGAGGGCGATGAAACGGGTGGAGCTCTTAAGATTTCAGAAGAGCTGAAGCCTGAATTCAGTAAGTATGAAATGAGGGTTTGTATCCTGGGGCACGTGCAACGGGGTGGTAATCCAACAGCTCGCGACAGGGTTTTAGCCAGCCGGCTTGGGTCAGCTGCAGTAACGGTGCTCAAAGAAGGGCATAGTCAGGTGATGGTTGGTGTTGTGAATAACAAAATTAAACTGACTCCTCTTAAAATGACTTTTGGAAAGAAAAAAGACATTAATTTCGATCTGGTTGAATTAGCGAAAATGTTGAGGTAATCATGATAAATGTCGATTTAAGAGAAGCACTTGAATTTGTTGATGAGGGTGAATTTAAATCAGCCTTGGATCATGCAAACAGTGCATTTAAACAAGTTGTAGAAGGCACCGGTCCGGGCAGTGACTGGCTTGGCTGGCGTCGTATCCTTGCGGAACCGAACGATGCTGAGATAGACAGGATTGCACAGCATGCCGCAAAAATACGCGAGGACGCCGATATCTTTATAGTTTGCGGTATAGGGGGATCTTTTACCGGAGCTAAAGCAATTATAGATGCTCTCAATCTTCCTTTTAATTCTAAAGGTCCTGAAGTTCTATTTGCCGGTCATCATATGAGTGGGCGGTACCTCGAGCAATTAATGAAGTACCTGCAGGAGCCCAAAAGTGACGGTGAACCCAAAAGCGTTTATCTGAATGTTATATCCAAGTCGGGTTCTACACTGGAAACAGCATTGGCTTTTCGAACGATCAGAAAATGGATGCACGAATTTTACGATGATGCAAATAAGAGGATTATAGCTACCACGGGAGAAACCGGTGGTGTTCTCAATAAAATTATTGAAGAAGAGGGCTACTCTAAATATATCATTCCGGAAGATATCGGGGGCAGATATTCGGTTTTAACACCGGTGGGATTACTTCCGGTATCGGTTGCGGGTGTGGATATTCAAACCCTCTATTATGGAGCAGTGTCTGAGTATGAGCATCTGGAAAAAGACCCTGAAACAGTTTTGGAATACTCGGCTTTCCGCTACCTGATGCATAAAGAAGGTGTGGCCCTGGACGTTATTGGCTCGTTTGAACCAGAATTGATGGGCTTTGCAGACTGGACACAGCAACTGCTCGGAGAAAGTGAAGGAAAAGAGGGGAAAGGGTTATTTCCCGCTGTGGCCGGTTACTCAACAGATCTGCACAGCATTGGGCAGATGATTCAGCAAGGCCAGCGTAATATGATGGAGACCCTTTTTGTTGTTGATTCGCCGCTATCCCAATTTAAAGTACCGAAGGTTGAATCCGATACGGATCAACTATGCTATCTGGATAACAAACTCTTTCATGAGATAAATAAAAGTGCGCAGGAGGGGACAGTTCAGGCTCATCACGAAGGGGGGGTACCTGTAGTGAAAATTTTAATAGAAAAGCTGAACGCACAGCAGCTTGGTCAGCTTATCTATTTCTATGAACTAGTGACAGCCGTCTATGTGTATATGCTGAGTGTAAATCCGTTTAATCAGCCCGGTGTGGAAAATTATAAGCAGGCGATGTACCGCTTGTTGGGTAAAAACGATAATTAGGATGGACAACAGCAAAAGCAGAAATAAGTACGTTGCAATTGCCGGTAATATTGGTGCCGGCAAATCATCTCTTACTAGATTGTTGGGAAAAAACTTTAATTGGAAGCCTTACTACGAGTCTGTAGATGATAATCCCTACTTATCAGATTTTTATGACGATATGAGGCGTTGGAGTTTCAATCTGCAGATCTACTTTTTGTCGAGCAGATTTCGGCACCAAAAGGAGATTCAGGAATCGAACCTCAATTTGATTCAGGACCGCACCATCTATGAGGATGTTGAAATTTTTGCGAAAAACCTGTTTGATATGGGTTTAATGAGCGACAGGGATTATGAAAACTACAAATCTCTTTTCCACGAAATGGTGAACTATTTAAGGCCGCCGGATCTGTTGATCTATCTAAGGGCAGATGTTCCCACACTGGTTCGTCAAATTCAGCAAAGGGGAAGAAATTACGAAAACACCATTCGTATAGAATACCTGGAGCGGTTAAACGGTTTGTACGAAAGCTGGATTGAGAGATACGAGCACGAAAAGCTCATTATTGATACTGATGATCTCGATTTTGTGAACGACAGCGAAGACCTTGGGAAAATAATTACCCTTGTTGAGCAACGGCTCTACGGATTGTTTAATTAAATTGCTTTCCAAAAGATATCTTTTTATTTTTGTAAGCTATCGTGAATACGTCAAAACTAACATTTCGGCTCCAGGAAATACCTGACGGTGAAAGCAATAGAAGTATTGCTCTTGGGGATGCTGAACTTGATTTTACCGAAGAGGTTTCACTGAAAAAAGCGAATGTTGAGGTTAATTTTTATAAAACAGACCACTTCATTCAGGTGAAATTCAATGTAAACGCAGATCTTAACTTGATTTGCGATCGTACATTAAAACCATTTGTCTACAACGCGGAAGGTTCATACCATATACTTTTTGAGCCAAACCCTGTTGAAGAAAGTGAAACCGTAGAAGGTGCAATAAAACAGATACCGACCGATGATCTTGTAGTAAGTATTGATAAGGAGGTAAGGGATACGATTTTATTGAATCTTCCGATTCGTAAAATTCATCCTGACTTGTTAGATTCTGACGGAAAACCGAAGAAATTTGAAACTCAATCGTTTGGTCCTCAACCAGATGAAGAGGAACTGATTGACCCCAGATGGGAAGAACTGAAAAAACTAAAGTAAATCAATAAACTGTAAAAATGGCGCATCCTAAACGAAAGACATCCAAAACTCGCAGAGATAAAAGAAGATCACACCACAGGGTAGCGGAGATTCCTCTGGCTGAGTGTTCAAACTGCGGTGCGATGCATCGGTATCATCATGTATGCATGGAGTGCGGTTACTATCGTGGCCGTCAGGTACTGAACGTTTCCAAATAATTAAATTACTGAAAAATGCTGATAGCTGTTGATGCTGTAGGGGGGGATCACTATCCGAAAAATCCTGTTCTTGGTGCTGTTGAGGCTCTGAAGGTTGATGATTCAATTCAAATCCTTCTTTTGGGTCCGGAAGATTTAGTCAAAAAAGAGCTTTTGGGTCTTGAGTACGATAAAAATCGACTACATATTCAACACGCCCCGGAAGTTATCGGGATGGACGAATCACCGTCAACAGCTGTAAAAAGCAAGAAGGCATCTTCAATTACGCTTGGTATTTCTGCCCATAAGCAGGGAGAGTGTGATGCTTTTGTAAGTGCCGGAAATACCGGAGCACTCTTAGCTGCTTCAACGTTTATCCTGGGTAAACTTGAAGGCATAATGAGACCGACTATATCAGCTACTTATCCAACCCTAAAAGGTATAAGTCTTCTCATAGATGCGGGTGCTAATCTGGAACTAAAGCCGGAAATGTATCTGCAATTTGCTCAAATGGGGAAAATCTTTGCTGAGGAGATTTTAAATAAACCCAATCCAACCATTGGACTTTTAAACATCGGTGAAGAGCCGGAGAAAGGCACCGACACCCATAAAGAGGTGTACAAGCTTTTGAGTGAAATGGACTCTTTTAAGGGGAACATTGAAGGAAAAGATATTCTCTACGGGGCAACAGATATCTATCTCACAGATGGATTCACCGGTAATGTAGTTCTTAAATTTGGCGAATCCATTCCCGGAGTTTTAAAAATGCTTCTCTCAAAAACGATGGAAGAAGAGCAGGTTGCCCCCGAGGTTCAAAAACAGCTCTACACAATTCTAACAAAAGGGCTCAATACATTTAACTACGAACATGTAGGCGGAGTCCCTTTTCTAGGCGTAAATGGAACAAGTCTGGTTGGTCACGGTGGAAGTTCTCCGATGGCGATCAAGAATATGATTTTAAACGCAGCTCAATGCGTTTCTCATAAGTTGAATGATAAAATCGTAGCTTCTCTTAATTAATATTACTTAAAAAATTTAATGGCTTTAAAGCGATCAAAAATCACCGGTGTGGGAAAATATCTCCCGGACTATGTGATGACAAACGAAGAACTGGAAAAGCACGTAGATACCAACGACGAATGGATCAGGTCGAGAACAGGTATAGCTGAACGAAGAATTTTAAAAGATCCGGATAAGGCAACCTCTTTCATGGCTACAAATGCTGCAGAAGATGCCTTACAAGATGCCGGTGTTGACGCCGAAGAGATCGATTTAATTATTGTTGCTACAGTTACACCCGATTATCTGTTTCCAGCAACGGCGGCTTTGGTTCAAAAACGAATTGGAGCTACAAAAGCATTCGCTTATGATCTTTCTGCTGCGTGTTCCGGCTTCCTATTCGCACTTTCAACGGCCGGTTCTATGATTGAATCAGGTAGAATCAAAAAAGCTTTGGTGATCGGCGCTGATAAAATGAGTTCTATCATAGATTTTACCGACCGGACAACCTGTATTCTTTTTGGAGATGGTGCCGGTGCAGTAGTTCTGGAAGAGACCGATCAGGACGAAGGCATTGTTGATTTTGTTCAATATACAGATGGAGATGAAAACTGTATGCTTTATCAGCCTGCCGGTGGCAGCTTGAATCCTGCAACTGAAGAAACTGTTAAGAATAAACAGCACTATATCAGGCAGGATGGCAGATCCGTGTTTAAAAAAGCAACGGAAGGAATGGCTGATGTATCGCTTGAAATAATGGAAAAGAATAACCTATCGGCAGATGATGTTGCATGGTTAGTGCCACACCAGGCAAATTTACGTATCATTGATGCTACGGCAAGAAGAATGGGGCTGAGTAAAGATAAGGTAATGGTAAACATCAATAAGTATGGAAATACCACTGCCGCTACCATACCTCTTTGTTTATACGACTGGAAAGATAAATTAAATAAAGGCGACAAGATTATACTATCGGCATTTGGCGGTGGTTTAACCTGGGGCGCCATCTATTTAAAATGGAGTAAATAATGAAAGCAATTCTATTTCCGGGACAAGGTTCACAAAAAGTTGGGATGGCGAAGAATCATTACGATTCAGACGCCAATTTTAAGAAGAGAATTGATCAGGCGAACGACATTGTGGGTTATGATCTCGCTGAGATTATGTTTGAAGGCCCTCAGGAGAAATTGACTCAAACAAAATTTACACAACCGGCTATTTTTACACATTCGGTTGCTCTGTTTGAAAAACTAAACCTAAAACCGGATATGGTGGCAGGCCACAGTCTGGGTGAGTTTAGTGCATTAGTGGCAGCGGGTGTTTTATCATTCGAAACCGCCTTGGATCTTGTTAGTTTACGCGGAAAGCTGATGCAGGAAGCCGGTCAACAGCAGCCCGGAACTATGGCCGCAATTATTGGAATGGATGATGATGTGGTAGACCGAATTTGTGAAGAGGCTACTGAAAATACAGGTAAACCCGTAGTTTCAGCCAATTACAACTCTCCGGGGCAGCTTGTAATTTCCGGTGATGTTGAAGCAGTAAAGAAAGCGGTTGAATTGGCTAAGGAGCAGGGATGCCGTTTAGCAAAACTTTTACCGGTAAGCGGGGCATTTCACTCTCCTCTGATGGAGCCTGCATACAAAGCTTTTAAAAGAAGAGTTGTTGAAATTGATTTTTCTTCAGCAAAAATCCCTGTGTATAGTAATGTTACCGCTGAGGGGACAACCGAACCTGATATCATTAAAGAGAATGTGATTTTTCAATTGACAAATCCGGTTAAATGGACGGATACACTGAAAAATATGCAAGAAGAGGGTGCAACTGATTTTATCGAGATGGGCCCGGGGAAAGTATTACAGGGACTAGTGAAGCGAACATTAAATAACGTAAATATTGAAGGTTACGAATAATGGATTTAAAGGGTAAAAATTGTATAGTAACGGGCGGCAGTCGTGGAATTGGAAAATCAATTGCACTGAATTTAGCAAAATTGGGTGCAAATGTAGCTGTCACCTATTCGAGATCTGCTGATGCTGCCAATGAAGTTGTAAAAGAGATAGAGAAATCAGGATCAAAGGGATTGGCTCTGCAGGCAGATGCGGCCAGTTTTGATAAAGCAGAAGCTGTTATTTCAAAAGTTGTTGAAGAGTGGGGATCCCTGGATGTGTTGGTCAATAACGCCGGAATCACCAAGGATAATCTCATATTGCGAATGAATGAAGAGCAGTGGGATGCCGTGATTGATACCAATTTAAAGAGCGTATTTAATTACAGTAAAGCAGCTGCAAAGCCAATGATGAGAGCCCGCGGAGGATCAATTATTAATATTGGCTCTGTTGTCGGGATATCCGGTAACGCCGGGCAAAGTAATTACTCAGCATCAAAAGCCGGTCTTATAGGTTTTACGAAATCGTATGCCAAAGAGCTGGCCAGCCGAAATATCAGAGCGAATGTTGTTGCTCCCGGTTATATTATGACCGAAATGACGGAAAAACTTGACGAAAAAGTTTTAGAATCTATTAAACAAGAGACACCGCTTGGACGCGCAGGCAACCCCGATGAAGTATCTAATGTTGTTGCTTTTTTAGCGTCAGATCTAAGCTCATACATCACCGGAGAAGTTGTTCGGGTTGATGGCGGTATGGCAATGTAATTTTTTATAAATTAGCATAGTCTTTTAGGACTCATGTATTTTTACACTGATATGTTGTATTTTCTGCATGTCAAAAAAACTTAACAAACACTTATAAACCAATAATTCAAATCGATAGGACTCATATGTCACAAGATGTTGAAGCAAAAGTAAAATCCATTATAGTTGATAAACTTGGTGTAGATGAATCAGAAGTTGTAGCAGATGCTAACTTTACCAATGACCTTGGTGCTGATTCATTAGATACCGTAGAACTGATCATGGAATTCGAAAAAGAATTTGATCTGAGTATTCCTGATGAAGATGCTGAAAACATCGCCACAGTTGGGGATGCTGTTAAGTACATTCAAGAAAAGTCTTAGTTTTTTAAAAACAACGTATAAACTAACTAACCGCCAATGACTGAACGCAGAGTCGTTATATCGGGCATAGGCGCGTTTACACCACTGGGTAAGACCGCTCCGGATTTCTGGAACGGTCTTGTATCCGGTAAAAGTGGTGTACGCCCAATAACCCACTTCGACACATCCAACTATCCTACAAAGTTTGCCGGTCAAATAGAAAATTACGATTCTAACAATCACTTCGATCGAAAAGAAGCGAGGAGATTGGATCCGGTTACTCAATATGGGATGATTGCTGCTGACGAAACCATTAAGGACAGTAAAGTCGATCTTGAAAAAATTGATAAAGATCGAGTAGCTGTTTTAATCGGTACCGGAATTGGTGGAATGAAGACTTTTTACGATCAATCTATATCTCATGATAAGCATGGTCCAAGGGGGGTATCACCCTTCTTTATTCCAATGCTGATCCCGGATATGCCTGCCGGACAGATATCTATTAAGTATGGATTCAGAGGCGCAAATTTCTGTGCCGTATCGGCATGTGCAACCGGATCTCATAATATAGGCTTAGCCTATGATCAGATTAAGTATGGCCATGCTGATATGGCCCTTTGCGGAGGTACTGAATCTCCTGTATGGGAAATTGGAATTGCCGGATTTTCTTCAATGAAGGCACTTTCTACCCGCAATGATGAACCTGAAAAGGCATCAAGGCCCTTTGATAAAAACAGAGACGGTTTTGTACTTTCAGAAGGTGCATCTATGATGTTTCTCGAATCTCTGGATTCGGCCCTTGAAAGAGGAGCCAGGATTTATGGAGAAATTGTCGGATACGGTTTTTCTGCAGATGCATACCACATAACTGCACCCGATCCTGATGGAAATGGTGTTCATTTGGCGCTAACAAACGCCCTTAAGATGGCCGGTATAAAACCGGATGATATTGATCACATCAATATGCACGGTACATCCACGCCACTTGGCGATATTGCCGAAACCAATTCTATAAAGCGAGTATTTGGAGATCACGCTTACAATATTAACCTGAACTCCACAAAGTCCATGACCGGTCATATGCTTGGGGCTGCAGGAGCTGCTGAGTCACTGGCTACCCTACTGGCTATATATCATGGCACGGTTCCACCAACAATTAACCTGGAAACTCCCGATCCGGAGTGCGATCTGAACTACACAGCCAATGAGGCTGAAGTCAGAGACGTTAAGTATGCGATGAATAATGCATTCGGATTTGGCGGACATAACACCACACTCGTATTCAAGAAATTTGAAGAGTAAATCCTATGATAGAAAGGCTGAAGGAATGGTTTAGAAGGGGTTCTGCTTCAAATCAGCCTGAGCCTTTAGCTCGTTTAAATACTCTTGAAAAAAGTTTAGGCTTTTCAATTCCGCCTAAAGACCAACCCATCTTTACACAAGCACTTCGTCATCGCTCAATTGTAGACAGTGAGCTTTACGAATCTCACGAAACCTATGAGCGGCTTGAATTTTTAGGCGATGCTGTGCTGGATCTTATCGTTACTGAAATTCTTTTTGAGAAATACCCGACCGAAAATGAGGGGTTTCTTACCAAGCTCCGTTCTAAAATTGTAAAAGGGGATACTCTAGCAACGATTGCTGAGAGTCTTGAATTTCATAACGTACTGGAGGTAGGAGAGCGTTCTTCAGGACAGGGTATTGAATATTCGAAAAGTATACTGGCTGATGTTTACGAATCAGTAATTGCGGCCATTTATATCTCGAAAGGCTATTCATTCACATTTAGCTTTGTGCTGAATAACGTAAATCGCTTTCTCGACTTTGATACACTTGAGAACAAAATTGATAACTATAAAAGTGTGCTGATGGAACATTTTCAATCCGAAAATGCCGCTTTGCCATCGTACAAAGTGATCTCTGAAGAGGGGCCGGGTCACGATAAAACATTCCTGGTAGCTGTCTTTTTTGATGGAGAAAAACTTGGGGAAGGTTCAGGTAAGAGCAAAAAGAAAGCAGAACAGGTGGCTGCAAAAAACGCAATAGAAAAATTGGGTTTCTCAAAAAAATAACTCCAAGCGGTTAGCTTCTGCAGACGGTTTGAATTATCTTTGAAAACAAAAATTGCAGAAGTTTCTGATTTAATTCATAAAAGTAATGATAGCACAACTGCTAAAACCCGAATTTGATGAGCTGATCCGCAAAAAAGAGTGGATTACGATCAAAGAGGCTCTCGAAGATGTTCCGGCTGTGGATATAGCTGAACTTCTGGAGGACCTGGAACCGGAGGTTGCTGTTGTTATTTTTCGGCTTTTAAAAAAGAGTAAAGCGGCTGATGTTTTTACCTACCTGAGTTCCGGTAAAGGGGTTGAATTATTAGAGGTTTTTAGCCGGCAGCAGCTCAGTGATGTGATGAACAATCTTGAGCCTGATGAACGAGTGGCTTTGATGGAAGAGCTGCCCGGAAATTTGACCCAGAGAGTTCTCAACTCAATGGATACCGAAAATATCGCTCAGGTTCGCAGGCTTCTGGGATATCCGCAGGAGAGTGTTGGTCGTTTGATGACAACCAACTATGTAAAAATTAAGAAAGACTGGTCCATCGATCGCAGCCTGAGCCATATCAGAAAATATGGACGAAATGCAGAAACTGTTAACGTAATCTATGTTGTTAACGAAGAGGAGAAGTTGATTGATGATCTTCGTCTGAACCAGTTAATTATTGCAGATCCCGATCTGAAGATCGAGGATATTATGGACTACTCTTTTGAAGCATTGAGCGCTTTTGATGATCAGGAGGAAGCAGTTAGAATGCTCAGTAAATACGACCGTGTTGCACTTCCGGTAGTTGATTCAGATGGTGTGCTGGTGGGAATCGTTACCGTTGATGACGTTCTTGATGTTGCCGAAGAGGAGACCACAGAGGATATGCAGCTGATGGCGGGTATGAGCGCCCTGGACGACTACTACTCCCAGACCAATATAACTGAGATGGTGAGAAAACGGGTTGGCTGGCTCATCTTGCTTTTCCTCGGACAGATGTTTACTGTAACGGCTATGGCAGGTTTTGAAGACACTCTGGCCCAGGCAGCCGTACTGGCACTGTTTATTCCGATGATTATTTCAAGCGGCGGGAACTCCGGTTCACAGGCTGCCACACTTATTATACGTGCAATTTCTACAGACGATATTAAACTGACCGATTGGCTCGGAGTTTTAAAAAGAGAGCTGATGTCAGGGTTTATGCTCGGTACCATACTTGGCATTATGGGTACAGTAGTTATTTCTACATGGATGGTGTTTAGAGGTGAGCCAATGTCTTATGCGGTTTTTCTCCAGGCACTTACAGTAGGTTCCAGTCTGATTGGGGTAGTTCTTTTTGGAAACTTGAGTGGTTCAATGCTTCCATTTATTATGTCAAAGCTGGGTCTTGACCCCGCAGTAACTTCGGCTCCATTTGTTGCCACACTTGTGGATGTTACCGGAATTGTAATTTATTTCAGCATAGCTGTGGCACTGTTAACAGGAGTTGTACTTTAATCAATAATATTTATGCAAGCCTATTTAGATCTTGTCAGTCGCGTGCTGGAGCACGGTGTTCGAAAAGAGAACAGAACCGGAACCGATACCCTTTCAAATTTTGCAGAGTTCTATAAAGTAGACCTTGCTGAAGGATTTCCTCTTCTCACAACAAAAAAGGTCTACTTCAAATCAGTTATAATGGAGCTCTTATGGTACCTGAGGGGGGATGATCACGTGAGATGGCTGCGAGATGAGAAAGATGTACATATCTGGGATGCATGGGCTGATGATGATGGATATGTAGGGCCGATCTACCCGGTTTTGTGGAGACGATTTCCATTTTTAAAATCCCCGGACGGAAGTTCATATCCAAAGCAGGGTGAGAGCCGGGATAAAAATTGGTCGTATGATGAATTTGATCAGGTTCAGAGAGCCATCGACATGTTGAAAACGAATCCAAACAGCAGACGTATCGTCGTTTCTACATGGCACCCCGGTTTGCTTGACGAGATGAGATTGCCACCTTGCCACATCATGTACATTTTTAATGTCAGTGATGGAAAATTGAACTGTCATTTAACGCAGCGATCCGGTGATATTGCATTGGGTATTCCATTTAACCTGGCTTGCTACTCTGCACTAACGCTCGCAATAGCTCAGGAAGTGGGGTTGAAACCCGGAACTTTTGCACATACAATTGTGGATGCACATATTTACGAAAATCATATTGAAGGGCTTCAGGAACAGCTGAAAAGGGAGCCTAGAAAACTGCCGTCACTTAGTATAGCAGATAAGCCAATTGATAAACTGGAGTTTGAGGACTTTACACTTGAAGGGTACAACCCTGATCCTCCCATTAAATTTCCGGTGGCTGTATGAAACTCGTTTTGATCGCTGCTCACGATCCTAATCTTGTAATAGGAAATAACGGTGAACTGCCTTGGCATTACAGTGAGGATTTGAAATTTTTCAAAAAGCAAACTATGGGTTACCCCATTGTAATGGGCAGGGTGGTATTTGAGGAATTGAATGAAAAACCACTGCCCGGAAGGGAGAACATCGTATTAACCAGGTCAAAATCTTACGACCACGTTAAAAGCTTTAAATCGATAGATGAGGCATTGGTTTACCTCAAAGACAGTGAGAAAGTGTTTATTATAGGCGGCGGCGAAATTTACAAGCAGACAATAGACCGCGCTGATGAGCTTATTATTACAGAAATAAAGAAAAAGTTTGAAGGGGACACATTTTTTCCAGAATACAGGGATAAAATTGGTTCAATCTGGGAAGAGTATTGGAGAGAGGAACATAAAGAGTTCGATTTTGTTAAACTTAGAAAAGTTTAACGGAAACTGTGGCTTTTTGAGTCAGTTTCTTTATAGTTAAAAAAAACTAACTGCAGTAAGATAAAGATATGCATTAGTTTCTATTACTATATAATGGAAGCAATTACCAGTACATATCACTTTTATCTATTAAATGAGATTTGGCTCTACAGCCTAACGAATCAAATCTATTTAATAACCCTATTAATGGTGTTTTCACTAGTGGCATACCTGTTTATTAAAAACAGGAAAAGTGAGTCTTTCACTTTAACCACAAATGAACAGTACCATTTTCTACATGCCGTAACGAAGAATTCTGATACAGCCGACTTCATTTTAGATCGAGAGAATGTTCTTAAGTTTGCAAACGATCATTTTTTAGAACTTTTTGGACTCAATGAAGAGTCAATCGACAATCAGCCGTTATCTGAAATTACTCTTCCTGAAAATTTGAAATCATTTATATCGAATTCAAATTCATTAGATCAAAAAAAATCGGTTGAACTGACTATTAATGATCATAAGGTGACATGCCGCAGAGCACCTGTAACCACACATGACGGTCAGTTAATAGGAAGTCTTTTTAAGTTATCAGATCACGTTCTTACCGGTAAAGGGAAAAAGGAGAAAGGTGATTGGTTACATGAGATCAATACTCCACTTAATGCTATTGTTGGTTACTCAGAGATTTTAAAAAATCAGGAGGATTTGAGTGAAGAGCAGAGGGAGTATCTCGAAACTATAAATTCTCAATCGTTTGAGCTTAAATCTAAAATTCAAAGTCTTCTGTCGGATCAGGATTCTGGCAATGTAGTCTCCAACCGGGAAAAGAGAGAGATTAAGAAAGTAATGATCGTTGATGATGTGCCTATTAATCGTACGGTTTTAAAGATCATGCTTAAAAGGATGGGGTATGATATCAGCGAGGCGGTAAATGGGCAGGAGGCGTTGAACATGTTTGATGGTAATCCGGTTGATCTGATTTTAATGGATATCAGTATGCCGGTAATGAACGGACTTGAGGCTGCCAAGAATTTACGGAAAAAAGGGCATTCACTTGATGAACTGCCAATTGTGGCCGTTACTGCAAGTTCATTTTATAACAGCAGAGAAGCTCTGCGCAGCAAAGGGTTTAATGCTCTTCTTAGAAAACCCTTTAAAGAGAAAGATCTCACCGAAATTCTAAGTAAAGTCAACGCACATCTAAATTAATCTCTTTTGGATGCACTACATAAGGCTTAACCACAGGTTGAGTTAAAGCGATAATGTGCTTTGTGTCTGCAGCTTTAGAGAACTCCACAGCTTTCTGGTTATCGTCAAGTATCCAGATACTCTCATTTTCATATTTATACGCTTCGGAATAACTTTTATCGAAGTCTATATAAAAGCTTGCGGAAAACGTATCGTGTGGAAAACCCGCCTTTTTTAAATACGCTCTGGTTTTCGATAAAACATCCTTTTTCAGGTTTTTAAGTCCGCTTTTCTGAATAAAGGTTGTTCTGAAAAGTGAACGATTCAAAAATCTTGATGTGAGATCTGCAAGTATTGGATCTGTGCTGTTAATCCAGGTTTTAAGGCAGATCATTACATCATGATCATCAAGTGAGAGATAATGTCCCATCATTTCATTTGTGATAACCTTTTTTGCCGATGGACGCTCTTCAAGAAAGTAACGAAGCGGTACAGATGGGATCTCTATCTGCTCTCCCTCGTCTATGAGATAGCTAACACGATGGAAGATTTTCTTTAACAGAGAGTCGGCACCCAAAACCGTTTTATGCAGATAAACTTGCATGTACATTAATCTCCGGGAGAGAATATAGTTCTCAATAGCGTAAATCCCTTTCTTTTCGATAACTACATTACCATTGATAACACGCATGGTTTTTAAAATCCGGTTGATTCCAACTGAACCTTCGGAAACTCCCGTAAAGAAACTATCGCGTTTCAGATAATCGAGCCGGTCTATATCAAGTTGAGAGGATATTAGCTGATGAAGGAATTTCTTTGGATACTGGTCTGTAAATATTTCAATAGCGGTAGTTAAGGCGCCGTCGAACTCCTGATTTAGTCTCTCCATGATCTTCAGGCTCATCATCTCATGATTAAAATCCTTGATGAGTGAATGCTCTAGCGTATGGGAGAGAGGTCCGTGGCCTACGTCATGCAATAGAATAGCGATCAATGTACCGTTTATTTCCGGATCACTGATTGTGGTATCTTTTTCCTGTAGGTTTTTTAGTACACGCTGGCCTAATTCGAGTGCCCCGATAGCGTGTGAGAACCGAGAGTGCTCTGCAGCGGGAAAGACCAGGTAGCCAAGGCCGAGCTGACGAATTCTTCTCAATCGCTGTACATATGGATGGTCGATCAGTTTTAAAATAATTCCTTTGGGTACGGAGATAAACCCGTGTATAGGGTCACTGAATATTTTGTATTGTTTACTTTTATCCATCCGTATTAACCTTTAAACGTATATTTTTCCCGATTTTTAAGTTCAGGCAGCCGGGCGGGTCTGTTTTTATCAAGATCGAACCAGACTCCTGTTGTTTTTGCAACGGCTTTCAATTCGTGGTCTTCTTTGGAATAGATAGCCTGAAATCCCTGAATACTGCTATTTCCGAACTCTTCAACCGCTGACCCCACTAGTATAGTATCTTTTAGAAAGATCGGTTTAATATAATCCAGCTCCAGATGAACCAGCACAAAACTGAATCCCGATTGCATTGACGATTTAAATTCCGGAATCTCCTCGATAAACTGTACTCTTGCCTCCTCAAAATAGGTGTTGAAGACAGCATTATTAACGTGATTCAGTGCATCCAAATCCCTGAAACGGACACGGATTTCGGACCAGTGAAAAAAACTTTCCGGGTTGTATTCTGGTTTAATCATAAAGATGTAGATGAAATGTTTTGATGGGGTAAGTTAATCAGAAATTCGTTGAAACATGAATTGAAATCTGGCCGGGAATAAAAGGCGATATCGTTCAAACCGTTGCTTATATTCAAACAAAAATAAATCGAAAATAATTAATGATGATGTTAGATAAAGAGTCACAATCATTTTTAGAAGAGTTACTTATCACCCCAAGCCCTACAGGGTATGAATCGGAGGGACAGAAAGTTTGGCGAAAATATGTGAAGCAATACTCCGATAAAGTTGAAAGTGATGCGTACGGATCAGTTGTGGCTAAGATAGAGACAAACATGGATGTTGCTACCATCATGCTGGAGGCACACGCTGACGAGATTGGCATGGTTGTTCAGCATATCTCCGATGATGGTTTTATTACACTTAATAAACTGGGCGGAAGTGACTCAACCATCGCACGGGCCAAGCGAGTTTATATTCACAGTAGAAATGGAAGAGTTTTGGGAGTTACCGGAAATAAGGCTATTCATTTGCAGGACTCAAAAAATGGGGGAGGCAAGCAGCCCGCCTGGAAAGATATCTATGTGGATATTGGAGCAAGCAGTAAAGAGGAGGCTCTGGAGCTGGTGCAGATTGGTGACCCCGCAACCTATACCGATGAAGTGGAGTATCTAAACGATGAGATTATCGCCGCCCGTGCGTTAGACAACCGAATTGGCGGGTTTGTGATTGCTCAGGTACTGAGGCGATTAAGAAAAAGGAAAAGTGAGTTGAAAGTAAATGTGCTGGCTTTGAACTCCGTACAGGAGGAGGTAGGCGGGTTTGGAGCCCGTATGATGAGCTATCGACATATGCCTGATGCTGCTCTGGTTACGGATGTAACCCATGCCACGGATACACCGGGTATCAACAACAAAGAGCACGGTACAATTAAACTTGGAGACGGTCCTTCGGTTCAGCACGGAGGCGCTAACCATCCATCTGTAGTGTCACTGGTTGAAAAGGCCGCTGAAAAAGGGGAGATAACCGTTCAGCACGAAGCTACAAGTGTACGTACAGGAACAGATACAGACAGTATATTTTACCAGCGTACAGGTATTCCAAGTGCACTGATTTCTCTTCCCATTCGATATATGCACTCGCCTGTAGAAACGGCCTCTCTCAAAGATGTAGAAGCTTTGATATCACTTATGACAGAGGCCGTTCTGGCAATGGAGCCCGATCAGACATTTTCAGTATTTGAGTAAGTCGGAAAATCAGGATTCGTAGCCGTTGGGATTTTTTTGCTGCCAGTTCCAGGCATCACGGCACATCATTTCGAGATTGCGCTCGGCTTTCCAGCCGAGTTCTTTCTCAGCTTTTGCTGGATCGGCGTAGCATATAGCAGCGTCACCGGCCCGGCGGGGGGCAATTTCGTAGGGAATCTCCATGGAGTTGGCCTTTTCAAAAGCTTTTACCACATCCAAGACGCTGGATCCCTCTCCGGTACCCAGATTGTAGATTACCACACCCGGATCGGTTTCCAGCTTTTCTAGAGCTTTCAGATGGCCGATAGCCAGATCCACGACGTGGATATAATCTCTAACACCGGTGCCGTCGTGGGTAGGGTAGTCATCACCAAACACCCGAAGTTTGTCCAGTTTACCGACAGCAACCTGGGTAACAAATGGCATCAGGTTGTTGGGTATACCATTGGGATCCTCTCCGATCTGCCCGCTTTCATGAGCTCCAACCGGATTGAAGTAGCGAAGCAGGGCAATATTCCAATCATTATCAGACTGATAAAGATCTTTTAAAATATATTCGATTGTTAATTTTGTTCGCCCGTATGGATTCACGGATGTGACCGGGCTGTCTTCGGGAATAGGAGATTCTTCCGGATCACCGTAGACGGTTGCTGATGAACTGAATACAATGTTTTTAACTTCGAACTCCTGCATAACCTCACAGAGAGTAACGGTTCCGGAAATATTGTTTTTAAAATAGAGGAGAGGGTTTTCAACAGATTCACCGACGGCCTTTAAACCTGCAAAGTGAATAACAGAGTCAAAACTGTATTTACGGAACAGTTTGCGAAGTCCCTCCTTATCGAGAAGGTCCAGTTGATGGAAGTCTGCTTTTTTACCGGTCAGTTGTTCAACTCTATGCAGAGATTCCGTTTTACTGTTGGAGAGATTATCCATTACTACAACCTCATAACCGGCATTTAGCAGTTCTAAAACGGTATGACTTCCAATAAATCCGGCACCTCCGGTAACTAGTACACTCTTCATAGATAGCTATTATTTTCTCTTTAATTAAATTAAATGAGTTCGTGAAATTCAGCGATTACTTTTTCGCAATAGGAATCCATTTTCCGGGTAAGATCGGTCAGTTTTTCCGTAGATTTATTCTCTTCAAGATATGTTTTAGATGTTTCGTACATCTCAATCAGTGAATCGAGATGCAGCATCATAGCAACCGGTTTAATTTTATGGCCGGCTCTGCGTAAATCGTCCAAATCCCGGGCCATAACAGACTCTTTAAAGTGTTTCTTAAACTCACCAAATGACTGAATGGATGCATTTGAGAACTCTTTAACATATCCGTCATCATCATAAAGCATTTCCCGGATAAGCGATTCGTCAACTAATGGGGTTTGATTGGCCATAACTTAATTTACCGGCTTTTTGATGTTATGCGGAGTTGGACGCCCCTCGCTATCAAGGTGAACAAACACAATTTTATCAATTCGAATGATGGTCTCTTTTGTGAACTTATGGCGTACTTCGCACTTTACAGTAATTGAAGAGTTCCCAAAGTGTACGGTTTCCATTCCGATTTCTATAACGTCACCGAGTTTGGCGGAACTGACGAAGTCTATTTCCGACATGAATTTAGTGGCAATATTGCTTTTGCCTAACTGACAAATAACATAAATAGCCGCCTCTTCATCGATCCATGCCAAAACACTCCCCCCAAATAACGTTCCGTGTGCATTTAAATCTTGTGGTTTAATCAGTTTACGACTGAAAAATCGCATCCCTTCATGTATATCAGGCATTGGTATAAGAATTAGTGGGTTCTTGAGTTCAAAAGTATCATTTCAAACTACGTGTGATCTGGCAAATAAACAGATCAGGATTTATCCGTAGGGTTCAGTGATCGTTCTTTTAACTTTACTGCTCTTAAGGTAAGAATAAAAAATCTTTTTAATGATTGATGTTAATACAATCTCATTTAGAGCAGTTTATACAATGGATGAATTGTTGAGCAAAAAATGAGAGAACCTGTTTAGTGTAATATTGAGCGATGCTTAACAATGAGTTAATCGTTTAATAATCTAAGCAGTGGATATTTCTGATGTAACTCCAAAACGTAGTATCGACAATCAAATAACGGCAAAGAGGGTGCTCTGAATGGGTGCCCTTTTTCTTTTCATTTTTATTCTATAACATAAATTGTAACAAAATTTAGTTTTCTTACTCTTTCTATTAGAGAAAAAATGCGAATGTTTCGATACGACGTGCCATGAGAAAAATTGCTTTTACAAATCAGAAAGGAGGGGTTGGTAAAACCACTACCACGATTAATACAGGTGCCGGCCTCAGTAATCTGGGCTATAAAGTGTTACTGGTGGATATGGATCCGCAAGCCAATCTTACCTATTCGTTGAAACTGCACTCGAACCGCATTGATAAGAATATTTATCATGTATTAAAGGATGCAGTCCCGGTTTCTGATGTGATTATTAAACACAACTCTTTCGATATTCTGCCTTCATCCATCGAGCTTTCAGGTGCGGAAATGGAGCTTGTAAATGTTCCGGCCAGAGAGATGCTGCTCAAGGATGCACTCGATGAAGTGGATGATAAATATGATTTTGTACTCCTGGATTGTCCGCCTAACCTGGGCATATTAACCCTAAATGCATTTACAGCCGCAGATGAGTTGATTATCGTGCTGCAATCTGAGTATCTGGCACTGCACGGATTGTCGAAACTGATGGATGTGATTCAAATTGTACAGAAGCGGTTAAATAAAAACCTTAAAGTAGAAGGTATTGTTTGTACACTCTATGATAATCGTAAAAACCTGAACCGCGAGGTAGTGGGCCATATCAGGGATTATTTTGGATCAAAAGTATTTAATACCGTTATTAGAGATAACGTGGCATTAGCTGAGGCGCCAAGTCATCACAAGACTATTTTTGAGTACGACAGTGAAAGTAATGGCGCCAAAGATTATCAAATGCTTGCGAAGGAAATCAGAAACGGTCACTAGCACACATGGACATCACCAAAAAAAGTTTAGGCCATTTCCCATTCGGCTCCAGAGAAATTGATGAATCGGAATACTCATTTATTCCGGATATGAATGGGGGTGAAAAAAAGAGAGAGCCACTTCGAAGCGTGAAAAACGACTTTACCGGTGAGTTCAATCTTACAAAAGAGCTTCGTGATATGGGAAACGATCGGAAAAATGAAGAAGAGTTGTCTCAACATCTGGTTGAGCGAGATGTTCCTGACCCTGTTGATGAAGATCCTCCAAAGAAAAAAGTAGCCAGCTACTACCTTGAAGTTGATCTGATTGATCGGCTTAAACTGTATTCTGATAAAATCAATCGTTCTTATTCTGCCGTAGTTACTGATGCCATCGAAGAGTATATCGAAGGTTATTAAGCACCCACCTTACTTTACGGTTCAAACTCAAATTCCTGCTCTCTTTTTTTGATGGCGTGACAGAACTTGTCACCTCTGATTCTTACATTGCCGTTGATCATCAATCCGTCAACTCAGAGAGTTCATGATTTCATACTACAGCAGCAACCAGTTACATCTACTTGCAGGTCACCTGTCCGACTCTTTGAAGAGTCATACACCCCGGGATTCATTTCAGCCTCAAACCATTCTGGTTCCAAACCGGGATATGGCCAAATGGTTGCAGCTATTTCTGTCTGAGAAACAGGGGATAGCCGCTAACTACCGGTTTTTAATGCCCGCGGAGTGGCACTGGAAACGAATTCGGGAGATCTACCCCGATCTGCCAAAAGTGCTGCCTTCCGACCCTGAACCGATGAAATGGACTCTTTTTAGTTTACTTACAGAATCCGATGTGCTGAAAAGATTTAGCCGGCTCTATAACTACATCTCTGTACAAAGTGAGGAGATGAGGGAGGTTGCGACGCTGAAACTAAGCCGGCAACTCGCCTCCGTGTATGATCAGTACCTGATCTACCGGCCTGAGATGGTATTGAGATGGGATAGCGGTAACACCGGTACGGGAGATGAAAAGTGGCAGGCTGAGCTTTGGCAGCTTATGACAGAGCGGTGGGAAAATTCATATGAGGATCCGATTCGTCACCACAAAGCCAAGCTGTTTGCAATAGCGGAAAAAGAGTTTCAAAACCGGGAAGAGCACGATAATTCACCACTTTTTATCTTTAATCCCGGATTGATCCCGGGATCAATAGCCCGATTTCTGAAAGTCTATTCTGAGAATCATCCGGTGTTTCTCTTTCAAAACAGGGTGACCGAGAGTGTGGGTGAAACATATGACTGTTCACTTTTGAACTCGTTAGCCGAGGAAACGGTGAGTATCGATACCATTTACCGGTCGATTAAGGATGATGAGTATTCAAAATTTCGGCGGTTTGAATCGAACACACTGCTCAGTGAAGTTAAAAACCGCATTTCGAATAACAAGCCTGATCTGCCGGTTCAATCTGCGATAAGCGGTTCATCCATTCAGATTCGGTCCTGCCACAGCCCGCTGCGGGAAATTGAAGTGCTGCACCAATTTTTACTGGAGCAGTTTGAGGCCGATCCTACATTGAAACCGGACGACATACTGGTTATAACACCCGATTTGACACCCTACGAAAAGTTGATTGATGGCGTATTCGGTATTCAAGAGGAGGGGGTTCCGCTAATACCTTATCGAACACCGGCATCGGGTTACCGGGAATCGATGCAGATTAACAACACATTTATCGACTTTCTCAACCTGCTCACGTCAAGATTTCAGTTCGATGAGGTTATCGACCTATTTCAATCAAGGCCTGTTCTGGAGAGGTTTGATCTGACCGAGTCGGACGCTTCCAAAGTGAAAGAGTGGCTAGAGGATAACTATATCATCTGGGGAATTGATGAAAATCACCGGAAAGAGTGGGGACAGCCTGAGCAGAAAACACACACCTGGAGTAGAGCCATACAGAGAATCTGGGGTGGAGATCTGGTTGGGAGTCATCTTGATGGAACACTCGGCTTTGAGCGATATGAAGGTGTAAAAACGATTTCAGACAGGGAGCGTTGGGCTGTTTTTACAAAGTTCTTCAGGTTTCTCAGTGATTGTCATAGTGAAGTGAAAACACCAAAAACCGTAAGCCAGTGGTGCGATCTGATAGAGCGCTGGGTTTCAAATCTCTTTTCTGAAGGCGTATTGAGTGAAGGTGCGGGTCAGACGCTTAAATCGGGTATTGAATCGCTTAGAGAGCAGGTAAAGAGTTCCGTTTTAAACGGAAAAGTGACATTCAAAATTTTGCAATCGGAACTGAAAAAAGTTCTGGAAAACAGCAGTGGCCGGTCAGCCAGGTTCACTGATGGGGTAACATTTAGCAGTATGGTACCTGTTCGTGGTTTGCCATTTAAACTGATTGCCATGATCGGACTGAATGAGGAGAGTTTCCCGCGAAAGCAGAATGCGCCCGATTTTGATCTGATAAGCCAGAATCCCCGTGTTACAGAAAGAGATCGGAAAAAGGAAGATAAAGCTCTGTTTCTGGAGTCTGTGATGGCTGCTGAACGAGTCCACTACTGTAGTTATATCGGCCAGAGCAAGGTGGACAACGAACACCTTCCGCCTTCGCCGGTTGTGAGCGAATGGATCGACTATCTGGGTCGAATCACCGGTAAGAAGCAGGAAGAGTGGAGCAGGTACGAAGCGATCTCGGGTTTTTCTCCAAATGCTTTCAATAAGAGTAGATTCTACTCAAAACAGTATCACTCGGCAATGAGGGCGTCGGCAGCAGAAACGGCAGTTCGTACCGGTGGTTTGCAGTTTCAGCGTGCCAATGATGATGAGCAGAAACCTGAAGACGCAGAGCTCAGTGATCTGATTCGATTTTACACGCGACACCCTGACTGGTTCTTGCGTAACAGATTTGATGCAAGCCCGCGCGATACTGAAGAGGAGAGAGACGAATTTTCACTGAGTGCTCTGGAGTATCATCAGCTCTTCCGGCAGATCTTTTCATGGCGGCTTTCAGGGTTTGAGACGAATCAGATTCAATCTGCAGTTCTCGAGTCCGGAATAGTTCCGGCAGGCTGGAGCGGCAGGAAAATTGTAAATGATCTGACACATTCAGTCGATATAGCATTCAAGGTTCTTGATGAGTTGGATGTGAAGCCTGAAATTTCTCATATAGATGTTAATATCAAACTGAATGACAGACGTTTAACGGGTTTAGTTGAGAACTATTCAAATAGAGGTTTGGTGCAAATCAATCCCTCATCAAAGCGAGGCGGGCACCTGTTCCAGGCGTGGCAGAATCATTTGGTACTGCAGGCTGCAGGCGATATTGAGGAGAGTCTTTTCATTTGTGAACTAAAAAAAGGAGAGCCCAAAGTGATCCGTTTTCGCAAGGTGGAAAATCCTGAAAAGATTTTATCAGAACTGATGAAAAATCAGGAGAATCATGCATCAAAACCGATGAAGTTCTTCCCCGATGTGATCCACGAGTATTTAGATAAGGATCCGGACAATGCCCCGGAAAGTGCACTCTCTGCAGCCAGGAAGAAATTTGAGGGTGATGATTATACGCAGTTCGCTGTACGCGATAATTTGTCTGTAAAACTGCTCTATGGGCCCGGTGTTGAGTTATCTGATGATATGCTGGATGAAACCTATCTGAGGTGGATGAAAACCATGAATGAGCACATAAAGGAGGAGTTGTGATGTCGAAAAAACTCGAATCAATTTATGATCTGCAGTGGGACGCCCGGACAATTATTGAAGCCAATGCGGGAACCGGGAAAACCTACACAATCGTGGGACTGTTTCTACGACTGCTGCTGGAAAAAGATCTGAAAGTGGATGAGATCCTGGTGGTGACCTTTACGAATAAAGCGGCCTCTGAACTTCGTGAGAGAATCCTGGAGTCGCTCAGAAGTGCTAAGAACGTGCTGAATGGTGAGGAAAAGACAGAGGATGTATTTCTGAATGAGCTTCTGGAAAAAACGGATGATAAGCAGGAGGCGATAGACACTATTAACCGGGCGATTCTCAACTTCGATGAGAGTCTGATCTCCACTATCCATGGCTTCTGCCAGAAGGTTCTGAAAGAGGAGGCGCTGCTGGCCGGATCAGCTTTTGATGCGGAGATCTCCCGTGAAGATACTGAGCTCGAAGAGGCGACAGAGGACTTCTGGAGAGAGTTTACGGCCGAAAACAGTGAGTCTGAGGTAGGCCGGTACAAGCTGGAAAAGCTCTATGGATTTAAAAAAATGAATTTTGATTCAGATCATCCGGACAAACTGAGAGGTTTTCTGAACGATCTTTTCAAAAAGCCTTATGCAGAGGTTGAGGGAGTGGTGCTGGAGGATGTTGACGGATATCTTACTGAAGTAATGAACCTGCGGGAGAAGATGGAAGCGAGCTGGATGGAGAACAGAGATTTTATAGTCAAAGAATTTCATGACAATGATCTTAGTCGATTTAGTCAGCATGCAGATAGCCGGATTCATAAAATGGATCAGTTTCTCAACTCTACGCTAGGCGAGAGCGAAATGATTTCACAGTTAACCTATTTCTGCTGGAGTTATGTTGACGACGATTCAAATCTGACGAGTAAGGGTACAAAGAAACCTCAATATTGTGAGTTTTTTGATCTGGCTGATGAGTATGTGGGGCTGATTTCTGACATCGATAAAGTAAAAACCACGATTCTTCTGGAGGCTTTTGAGCGAATTAAAAAGCGACGGAAGGTGCTGAAATTAAATTCAGAGACATACAGTTACGATGATCTTTTGATAAAACTTCGAGATGCTCTTGCTTCTGGAAGCAACTCTGAAAGCCTGGCCCGAAAACTGAGGAAGCGTTACTCTGTGGCACTGGTGGATGAGTTCCAGGATACCGACCCGATTCAGTACGAAATATTTGATAAAATCTACCCGGCCACCTCTGTTGATTCATCCCTGCTGATGATCGGCGATCCCAAACAGGCGATCTACACATTCCGGGGTGCAGACGTGTATGCTTATCTGAAAGCGAAGAGTGAATTAAAGGGTGAGATACACACGCTTCAGGACAACTATCGAAGCTCGGAGGGAGTAATTGAGGGTGTGAACACACTGTTTGGATTCAGTGAATACCCTTTTCTGGATGAGCAGATTACTTACAATCGATCGGGTGTGGGGAAGAAGAAACTCAAACATCAGTTTTTAAAAAACGGTGAGCCGGCTCCGGGGATTCATTTCACGGTTTACGAACCGTTTCAAACAAGTAAGGACGATCTTCGCAACTACTCGGTTCATCAGACCGTTGCTGAGATTAGTGAACTGCTGGAGAGTTCGGAGGTGGAGATTCTCGATGAAGAGAGTGAGACGATGCGTACCGTTCAGCCCGGAGATTTGGCTATCCTGGTTTCCAAAAACCGGGATGCAGAAAGGATAAAGCGTGAGCTGAAGAAGGTCGGACTTAGTGCGGTGACCTACTCCAGGGAGAAAGTGCTGGAGTCGTTTGAAGCTGTTCGTGTTAAGATATTGATGGAGAGTGTGTTGGACCCGGAAAACAGCTCAAAGGCAAGTAACCTGATGGTATCAGGATTTCTGGGTTTTGACGGAGATGAACTCAATCATTCACGGGGTAAAGAGGAGTTTCTGACTCAGCTTTTTGAGATTTTGAATCAATTGAATGATATCTGGTATAAAAAAGGGTTTTATGCCATGCTTCGCCATCTGCTGTTTGAATACGAGGCATTGCATCACTTTTCAGCTCAGCCCAATTCAGAGCGTGTATTGACCAACCTGTTTCACCTGGCCGATATCTGTGCCAAAGCAGAACAGGAGCACGCACTCTCTATGGGTGAACTCTACCACTGGTTTTTGGATGAGATGAAGCGTGCTGAGGATGACGATGAGAAGACCCAGCTGCTGGAGAGTGATCAGAAGCTGATCAAAATTCTGACCATTCATACCAGTAAGGGGCTTGAGTTTCCCATCGTGTTCTGTCCGTATCTGTGGGAAGGAACTAAAAAAGAGAAGGGAGATCAGTTCAATGAGTACCACGATGAGGATAACCGGTTGAAAATTAATGTTGATTTCCGGAAAGAGGCGAATGGTGACGTTGCCGTGAAGAGTACGCTGGAGTCAGTTTCAGAGGAGGTTAGAAAGGCGTACGTAGCCATAACGAGAGCTAAATATCAGTGCCGGGTTATCTGGGGCAGCCATACCGAGTCGCATAATTCCGGTATGGGAGGAATTATCATGGGTAAAAAGTTTCTGGAAGATAATATCGACAGTAAATTGGCAGATAATGACAAACACATATCACCTACAATATTTATAGATGCGATTAGTGACGTTCAGAAGAAAAATCCCGGACACATATCTTTGAATAAAATTTCGGAGTATCAGAAAAGAACGGAGCCGGTAAAGACTATCGATCAGATGAGTGCAGTTCCCGACTTTAAACCATACATCGGACCGGAAACGATTCAGCCCGGCAGGCAGCTGGAGAGCTTTTCATCACTGAATACTCATGGAGGGGATGCGGGACAGCCGGATTACGACCAGACTCTGGACAGCTATGTCTCTTTTCTTGAGGATGACCAAGAACAGAAAAAATCGCTGAACATTTTCACATTCCCGAAAGGAGCAACGGCCGGTACAGCTATTCATAAACTGTTTGAGCATGAGGAGTTTGAGTTTGCCGGGGCGAATCAGGCCAGCCTGGAGCCGATTGCGGAGGAGGTTCTGGATCAACACAGTTTTGACAAGAAGTGGAAGGGCGTATTGCAGGAGATGATGCGCAATGTTGCCGGATCGGATTTGGGGGAGCTGAAATTGAGTGAAGTGAAACGCGAAGATGAAGTCCGTGAGATGGAGTTCCACTTTCCTTCTGCTGGCCCTGCATTGGATGAAATTCTCAGCATTATTCGTAAGAACTCAATCATGGGTGCTAAAAAAGGTGAATTAAAGAACTATCTCACCGGTTTTATCGACTTGACGGTTCGCCAAAACGGCAAATACTACATTCTGGATTACAAGTCGAACTACCTGGGAGACAAGGTTGAAGATTATGAACCTGAAAAACTGAGGGAGGAAATCCAGTCGGCCAACTATGATGTGCAGTACCACATCTATACGGTGGCGCTGAAGAAGTACCTTGAAGCACGGATTCCGGATTTTAACTATGAAAGGGATTTTGGCGGTGTGGCCTATCTTTTTGTTCGGGGAATGAGAGCGGGATCAGAAACGGGAGTTTGGAGAGTGAAGCCTAAAAAGGAGGTTATCGAGCGGCTTGAGGCCTACCTGACTTCTACTTCAAACATGGCGGAGGTGAAATGATGAAACAATCTAATACACTTTTTGACTGGTTCAGCAGCGGAATAACCGAAGGATGGATTGAGCTCTATGAACGGGAGCTGCTTCACTATCTCGAAACTGAATATGGGAAACTTAACGATGCAGAGAGATACATTGCAGTATTTACTTCTCTGTTTTTGAAAGCGGGTCACGTTAGCCTGCCGATTGATCTTGCACCGAAGGAGTGGGCAGAACACCTGGATCTGGATGACGCGGCATCATCAAGGCTTTCTGAAGTGAAAATTGACCGATCAGAGGTGGTAGCGAGTCGGCTGGTTGGAACCGGCAGTGAGGAGAAGCCGTTCATTCTGCACGGTAATCAGATCAGTGTTCGCAGATTTTTCATGTATGAAAACCGGATTGCTGACTGGATCTCATCAAAAAGTGACAATACGTATCAACTGCCGCCGGATTTTCCGATTGAGTATTTTTATTCACTGTTTGAGGGTGAGGATGAGTTGCCCAACTGGCAGCAGGTGGCCGTGGCGATGTCTTTGATCAAACCATTTTTGATTATCTCCGGTGGGCCCGGTACGGGTAAAACGACGACGGTTGCCAAAATTTTGGCAATGAAGATGATGAGCAGCAAGGAACCTCTGCGAATTGCCTTGGCTGCACCGACGGGAAAGGCGGCCGGACGAATGGCTGAATCCCTGCACGGTGAGATTGGACGATTGAACGTGCCCGAAGAGAAAAGGGCCGGGCTGCCTGAAGAGGCGGCCACGCTACACCGATTGCTTTATGGATTAGATCGGGGCGGACTTTTGCCTGATCCCGAAAAGAAGAAACTGCGATACGATCTGATCATCGTGGATGAGGCGTCGATGATTGACCTGAACCTGATGCACCGGTTGATTTCACACACCGGGCAGAGTACGCAGCTGATTCTGCTGGGAGATAAAGATCAGCTGGCTTCGGTTGAAGCGGGATCAGTATTTGCCGATCTGTGCCGGAAGCCTGAAAACGGATTTCTGAAAGAGAGTGCTGAAATGTTGAAACAACTCATACCGGAAGCAGAACTGCCGGTGAAGAAGCAGTCGGTTCTGAGTGACTCCGTTCTTTATCTGACAAAAAGTTACCGTTTCGATTCAGACAGCGGAATTGGAAAACTGGCAGCTTTGGTAAAAGAAGAGGAATCCAATGTTGAAAAGATGAAGTCTGAAATAGACGAAAGTCCGGAATTGAGTCATGAAACGTTTAATTTCACCCGGGAAAATCTGGAAGGGCTGGCAGCCACTCTTGCCGAAAGGGTAAAAGAGGTTCGAAGTATTCGGGATGAGAGAGCACTTTTGGATTTCTGGAAGCGATCGGTTTGGCTTACGGTGCTTCGGCGAGGGCCGGAGGGGAGCCGGGAGCTGAATCGGCTGGTTGAGAAGATCCTGGTGCTTCAACGTGCGGTTCAGCCCGAAAACGGCTGGTATCATGGCCGACCGATTATTATTACCCGAAACAGCTATTCACTGGGTGTGTTTAACGGTGATATGGGAGTTTGTCTCCGTGATGAGACCGGTGAGCTCCGTGTCTATGTGGAGTCGGGATCGGAAATTAAGAAGCTGCAGCCAAGCCGCCTTACCGATTATTCACCGGCCTACTTTCTGACGGTTCACAAAAGCCAGGGCTCTGAATTTAACCATGTAGACCTGCTTCTGCCCAAGCGGGATACTCCGATACTAACCCGTGAACTGCTTTACACGGCCATCACTCGTGCACGGAAGAGTTTTAGTCTGCATGGAAGTATAGAGCTATTTTCTAAAGGGGCGGGCAGAGAAACGGTCCGATATACCGGGCTGAAAAACTTGGTTAACTAACTAACGTCAGTTCGAGCCACTAATCTTGTCCAAAAGCAGGCAACATTATCTTAAAGGTGACAAAGTCCCCCTTCGAAGGGGGAGGCGAACGGAGAGAGCAGGGGGATGATTGGTCAGGGCATGGAATTAATTAAAGGTTCGTTAAATCTGTCACCGGTAGCCACAAATTTTGCCAAAAAAAGGCAACACTATTGAAGAGATGACAGGAAAGTCCACTCTCGAGAGGCTGTGAGAAATTAAAAATTCAAGCATTTAAAACACTCCTTTTATTTGGCCACGAAGTCACGAGGACCCGAAGAAACACGAAGGGTATTATGTTGATATCGTTATACTTCGTGTACCTTCGTGGCTTTGTGTCTTTGTGGTAAAATTTAATGGTAATTATCATTGATTAAGTATTTTTTCACAGCCTCTCGAGGGGAGTACGGTCCCGAGGCTTCGGGAGGAGGGGTGTCCAGTGAGCAGGGGGATGATTCGTCAGGGCATGGAATTAATTATAGGATCTTTAAATCTGTCACCGATAGAAAAGATAATGAGGCTAGAAAGCCCCCCTTCAAACCACACTTGGTGCCGACCCATCGGCAGGGGGACACTTCTTAACAAACTCTTATGTCGAACTCATGTTAACTAAGATTGTGGATTTTTATGCCACGAAGACGGAATGACACCAAGTTGCCCTAAGTTTTATGATTACAGACCGAGATACGTTTAAAATGTCCACCTGGCAATAGAACGGTGGTGTTTGCTGTGGCTCGTGCAGGCGTAAAAGTTTCCTGCCGGATCCCATGCCATGTCGTAAACAGAAGCACCTAAAAAGTCAGGGCCCGGGTTTTCATTGGGATTTAGATTTAGCATATAGCCGCGGGTGGGGGCAGAGAAGCCGATCATACCGGTTTCACTGATCCGGTAGGCAAGCCTACTTCCGTCGGGTGACAGTGAATATTCACTTCTCCACTGATTACTGTCCAAGTCCCAAATTCCGATCCTGCTGCTTGTGAGTCCTCCGGGACGATGAGCTGCAAGCTGCCGTCCATCGCCGGCGTATATCTCAATTCGCTTATCGGAGGGCTGCTCAACGCGAATATTCGGTTTGACAGGCTCAGGCCTCTCCGCGCAGTTTCTGTCATCACTAACCTGAATGACAAGCGGTTTGCCGGTCAGATCAACCTTGTAGTGAAAGCGAGCCCGTGATCTGGACGGTGTTGACATTCCTACCTGCGGAGAGCTGCCGTCTTCAATCCGGTTCGAACTCCGTTCTGATTCGGCTTTGTTGTTCCAATCAACGATAGTGAGATAGAGGGTTTGGTTGCCCGGGCTAAAGCAGCCCAGTCCATCCGGGCCAATGCCCTGTTCAATTCGCTGTTTAACCGTTGGGTCCGGCTCAGCAAAGAAATTTTCACCCGTTTCCAGGTCGACCAGGTAGGTCTCCCGTTGGTTTGATGCATTTCTTGAGTCCCGGTCAGTCAGTGGTGAAACATCTCCCTCATACTGAAGCCAGCGCCCGTCAGAAGAGATAGAGAAGCTGCACCAAGAGGCGTCAGGTGTAGCGATGATTTCGCCGCCATTGTCATCAGGATTTGATGTAACTGCACAACCGCCTGAGAAAAATAGCAAAAGGAGGGCGGTGATTACAGTAGCCTTTTGGGGCAGAACGGAAAAATCAGAGAATCTACTGAATTGCATAATTTCAGGGCATATTTTCAGAAAATGTCGATCGGGTAGGAAGCTGAAAAGAGGAACGGGGTGAGTTTAAATTTGTTCACCCCGTTCAAGTCGATCACAATGGACAACAGAAGCTCTATTTTTTCTTTGCAAAAAAGTAAATGATTGCTGTGATAATACTGAAAAAGATCGCGGCAACCGTCCATAATACTTTCTCTCCGGTTCCCATAGAGGGCTGTTTGGACCATACTTCAACGATTACATAGATGGCGCAGATCAGAGCAACAATTCCTAGTAGTGTTTCCATAGCAGAAGTCAGTTAGGTTGATCATTTTTTTGATGTAAATACATATATCCAATGTAGTTAAAGAGAGAATAAAACCAAACAGTGAGATTGTTGGTGTGGATCTATGCTATTTTTCTCCGGTCATGAATGACCGGCTCGAATATTGAACCCATAAAATGGGTTTCTGAACTCACCCCCTCAATCCCCCTCTCTATTCACTGCGTTCAAGAAGAGGGGGAGAGATTTATCCGCTTCTCATCAGGGAGATTTTTCGACTTCGTTCAGAAAGACAGTAAGCAGTATTATAGAGGCGGCGTATGGGGTTTTTGGAACTCACCCCCCGGCCCCCTCTCTTTTCTCTCCGTTCAAATAGAGGGGGAGAGTTTGAAATTCAATTTGTTAACAATATTTGCCCTGTAGGGGCAGGATGTGATTAGCCCGGTACGCAGTGCCGGCTTTAAAAGTCAACATCATGTCTCCGCCGAATAGAGGGAGTGGTTTGGAGTGCGTGGTAGAGTTGAGGCGGTTTATACAGTGAGCAGTGACAACAGTTATCAGGGATCAGTGATCCGTTTGGAAGGTCTTTTTGTTAACTAACATTTGTCTGACGGAGAGTTTCGCGTAAACCATAAACCGTAGACCCAGTCTTCACTACTCGCCCGTCGAACCACAGAGCGGAATTCGACAGGCGAGGGTTCCGCGGAAACCTAACTCCGTTAACCGTTTATCGTATTCTGAAAACCAATATGGAGATTTCTCCACTCACTCCCTCCGTTCGTTCGGTCGAAATGACAGGGGGCGGTTTTATGAAGGCGGCGTATTGGGATTTTTTGAACTCACCCCCCGGCCCCCTCTCTTTTCTCTCCGTTCAAATAGAGGGGGAGAGTTTGAAATTCAATTTGTTAACAATATTTGCCCTGTAGGTGCAGGATGTGATTAGCCCGGTACGCAGTGCCGGGTTTAAAAGTCAACATCATGTCTCCGCCGAACAGAGGGAGTGGTTTGGAGTACTTTTAATGATTGAGGCGGTATCACGGAAATCGTATTTCAAACGGTATATCTTGTACTTTTTGTCTTGATCCGCCGGTAGTCGGACAGGCATAAAAAGTACCAATCCCCAATTCTCGGGATGAGAAATCACCGGCGTTCGCAGCCATAAACCTGAAAAACTCAAGGTCTGATAGATTGCAGGATATAGCTGATTTTGTTGGAGACTGGTGAGTTTTCCTTTTCGTCTCCTGTCAGCTCTCTGTACCCGTTGATTTCTCAAGGCCGGGAGATTCAGTGAACAGTGACAACAGTTATCAGGGATCAGTGTTCCGTTTGGAAGGTCTTTGTTAACTAACATTTGTCTGACGGAGAGTTTCGCGTAAACCATAAACCGTAGACCCAGTCTTCACCACTCGCCCGTCGAACCACAGAGCGGAATTCGACAGGCGAGGGTTTCGCGGAAACCTTACTCCGTAAACCGTTTATCGTATTCTGAACAACAATATGGAGATTTCTCCACTCACTCCCTCCGTTCGTTCGGTCGAAATGACAGAGCGTGGTAAAATAAAGACGGCGTATTGGGTTTTGTGTTGGTTCGATATTTTGTGTTACGCCGCTTTTTAAAATTGACGCAAAAGTCCAACCCCGATAGGGGTGGCCTGCTTATAGCCTGTGGTTTTAACCACAGGATTATAAAGAAAGCAATTAATTCACCGCCGAATAGGGGGAGCGGTTTGGAGTGCGTGGTAGAGTTGAGGCGGTTTATACAGTGAGCAGTGGCAACAGTGAACAGTAATCAGTTTGTCTGAAACATTTTATTTATTCTTGTCCTTGAATTTTAGAAAAAGCATCTATTTTGGGGTTTTCTTTCGATTATGACATATCAATGCATAGAAATACCATGTTTTGTCTTAGCAGAAAGTTAAGGCAATAAAACTCGTCTGACGGACTCCAGCCGTCGGACGAGGGCAATTCGCGTAAACCGTTCACCGTAGACCGAGGCTTCACCACTCGCCCGTCGAACCGCTGTGCGGGAATCGACAGGCGAGGGTGCCGAGTAAACCTTACACCACATACCGTACGAAAACAACTCGTCTGACCGCGTGGAGCGGTCGGACGGGGAGAAGGGGAAATTTCTTTCTGATATTTATTTGCAAAACTCCTACCTTTGTTGCTTGGTGAAGACTTTATAATTAAGAAGAATAAAC